>Ga0316226_1000277_pt1 | contig 75379 bp, 72 predicted proteins | sample TBH18017metaG_FD_206009 | JGI IMG/M metagenome (GOLD analysis project Ga0316226, IMG submission 206009) | Freshwater microbial communities from Trout Bog Lake, Wisconsin, USA - TBH18017 | ecosystem: Environmental > Aquatic > Freshwater > Lake > Hypolimnion/Profundal zone | place: USA: Wisconsin...
AAAGGGGATCAGGATCATGGGGGCAATGGTCATGCCTTCAGAAGCCCCGTTTATTGTTAGGGAGACAAAATCCTTGTTTCTCAGCCTCAGTTTTTCAAGTTCAATAAAACTTTTCAGGTATTCTATCTCTTTATCAAGAAGGACTTTGTCGGTAGTGGCATCATACAGCATATACCTCATGATGGAAGACAATTTCATCACTGCTTCAGGTGCATCGTCCGATTTTTGGTAGACGAGGGAGTAAATATTATTCAGTGTATTGAAAAAGAAATGGGGATTTACCTGTGACCTCAGCAAGGCAAGTTCACTAATCTGTTTCTGGTTGATGAAATCGGTCTGGAGTTTCTGGTTTTCATACCAGTTTATTGCAAGCCGGATCAGCAGGCTGTAAATAAAGAAGATTATGATCAGGCGGATGTCGTTAAATACCCATTCCCTGTCGAGGCTCATTTTTGCCATATCATAATGAACCAGGTACTTCCAGAAAGGATACTCCATACCTATCCTTACAGCCAGGATTACTCCCGCAAGCGCAAACCCCAGGAGTACGCTGAGGAATTTCTGTTTAAGACCGAAAAGAAAACTGAAGGAAAAATAAAATGCATAGAAAGAAACCATCCCGGTCAGCATATGAATTATAAGGTCCGGAACGAGATAAGGCATTTCTTTACTGCTGACAAAATATGGGAATGCCGCCTGGTTGAAAATGTACAACCAGAAGACCGCATGAATAATTATTTTATACTTAAGTTTCATCAGATTCCTTTGAAAATCAATGCTAATATATGAAAAGAATCAAAGGCCTGGTAAGATATTCCGGCCTAATCTGCAATGAGGTTGATTCTGTCGATAAACCCGCTTAAAAAGTCGCTGAAAAATCAGGATAAAAAAAACAAAAATCCCCGGCAAGGGAAGAAATCCGTTACCGGGGATACTTGAAAAAGACCGGTTACTTGTTTACTGGATAAGGGTCAGTTCATTGATGAGATTGGTTGCTCCTGCAAACTTATCGATGATGAAGAGCACGTAGCGGATATCAACATTGATGGTTCTCTGGAGATCCGGTTCAAAAGCGATGTCACCGCTCATGGCTTCCCAGTTCCCGTCGAATGCAAGGCCGATCAGCTGACCGTCGCCATTGATCACAGGGCTTCCCGAGTTGCCGCCGGTAATATCGTTGGTCGTAAGGAAGCAAACGATCATATTGCCGTTCTCGCCGTATTTTCCATAATCCTTTTGCTGGTAGAGATCCTTCAGTTTCTTTTCAACGATAAATTCGTCGTTATCGGGATCTTCCTTCTGCATAACACCTTTGAGGGTTGTGATATAGTCATAATGTACAGCATCGGCAGGATAATAGTCAAGAACCTTGCCGTAGCTCATACGCATGGTTGAATTGGCATCGGGATAATATTTTTTATCGGGATCCATTTCGCGAAGGCCTGCGATAAACATGCGGTTCCCGGCTGCAACGTTATTCCTGAGGTTTGTCATTGCATTCGAATTTTTGGCGGCAGTTTCATTCACGCTCTTCGATAATTTCCAGGCAGGGTCTTTTTCAAGTGTTTTACGGTTCGGTTTTGCAAGGAATTTGTTGAGATTTTCGGCTGAGGCGAATATGGAAGTGGAATAAACATTATCGGCATAAGCGGCGTAGTCGGTTCCGAATTCTTTGGTGATCTCCGCGAAGATCGCAGGCTGTTCGGTTGCCGGTACGTTTTTGAAATACAGTTTAAGGATCTCGGCCAGTTTCTTTTTCTCAATAGCCTGGTCTTTGTCCTTGAAAAGTGAGGGTATCGTGGTTTTATATGCTTCAACAGCCTTGGCTAATGCGGCTTTATCCTTTTTTTCGTAGGCTTCTTCAATGGCCGAAGCCCTGCCGGCTACCTGAACGATATCAAGACCTGCTGCGCCCATGTTCGAATAGTACATGGGAACCGCAACTTTTATCAGTGCGGCATAGCCCTGCTTCAGGTCGTCGAGCACATGCCCGTATTTCTTCTGCCTGGCCGGGTCCTTGCTGTACCAGGCTATAAAAGCATTCTCAAGTTCCTTTTTCTTTTCTTCAACGTGGTTTCGTTTCAGCATCTTTGACTGCCCGATGTAATTTTTCCAGGTATTAGCGATACCTGCATAATTAGCGGCATAAGCGATTTTAACGGCCTTGTCAACATCCATCCTTTCCTTCATGATCTCAAGGTTCTTCCCGTAGATATCAATGATGGTGGGATACTGAACGGCAAGATTGAATTCTATGCCATAGGAAGTGAGGTAGCGGGAGGTTCTAGCCGGGTATCCCCAGATCATTGCAAAATCATCCTTTTTAATTCCTTTCAGGCTGATCGGAAGATGGTATGAGGGTTTGAGGGGAATATTGTTTTTTGAATATTTTGCAGGCTTCCCGGTTGAATCGGTATAAATGCGGAAAATCGTGAAATCACCCGTATGCCTGGGCCACATCCAGTTGTCGGTGTCGCCGCCGAATTTACCTATGGACGAAGGGGGCGCACCTGCAAGTCTTACATCACGGTAAGTCTTATAAACAAAAAGGTAGAATTCATTACCGCCATAGAATGATTGAACCACCGCATCATATTTACCGTCTTCTTCAGCTCTCTTTTTAATCTTGCCGGTGATATTACGGATCTTCATCATGCGGTCAGCTTCTTTAAGAGTATCAGGAAGTAAAGGAACCACTGAATCGGTAACATTCTCCACTCTTACAAGAAATGATGCACACATCCTTTCGTTTGACAGTTCATCATTCTTGTTCATGGCCCAGAACCCATTCGTGAGATAATCATGTTCGGTGGTGCTGTGACTTTGAACAGCGTTAAAACCGCAATGGTGATTGGTAAAGATCAGTCCCTGGTCGGAAACTACTTCTGCTGTGCAAAAGAAACCCTGTCCGCCTCCGTTGGCAGAAAGACCTACGATTGCATCTTTAAGGCTGGAATGGTTAATATTATAGAGTTCCTCTGCTGTAAGGTGTAACCCCATCTTCTGCATGTCTACATAATTGAGGCGGTCAAGCAGGAGTGGCAACCACATTCCTTCATCGGGCGGGTTGTCGGCAATGGCATGAGTTGTGATAGTGAACATCAGCAAGGCAAGTATTGCCCACATCATTTTTTTAAAAGAGTACTTCATAAAATAGGATTAAGTGTTTGAGGTTATTTAAGGCATATGTATCTGGATTCCCTTGTAATATTCAACCAAAGAGCCTGCAATGATGAATGAACCGATGATCATAAACAACAAACCGACTATCCGGTTCAGCCATAATTTTACCTGTGGATTCCCCAGTATCTTAATTTTATTGGCAAGAAAGCACTTCAGAATATCGGTTGTGAGAACCATGAATAAGGTCCCGCTGAAAAAAAGAGCAACAGCTCTCTGGTCTCCTCCGTAGGTTGCGTTAATAGCAAGCATTGAGGTGATCCAGAATACCCAAAGAAAAGGATTGGCTATGTTAAGCACGAATCCCTTGAAAAAGTAGGGAAGAAGCCCGGGTTTCTTGACTTTTATTTCATTGATTGCCTCGACCTGCTCGGTCATTGGGATTTTTTTAAAGAAATTATAGATGCCGAAAATCGTCATAACGGCCCCACCTATGATTCCAAGGATGAGGTGGTAAAATTTATCATTGACGATCTGTGAAGCTCCGAAATAAAACCCGATAACCAAAGCCAGGTCGCTTGCAAAAATTCCAAGCGCCAGGAAGATACCTGTTTTAACACCATGCTTTATGCTTGTTTGAAGAAGGGCAATAAGAGCCGGGCCCAGGGAAATGGCAATCGTTATTCCCAGGATCATACCCTCGAACAGAGGGTGTAGTATTGTCATGCTATTGACAACCATAATTTCTAAGATGCTCTTCCCAGGATTTGAGCTGCTGATTTTTCAGGACACGGGGAAATTTATGAGCCCCTCCTTCCTTACCTTGAGCTTTCATCCAATCATAAAAGGCCTGCAAAGGTATAATTTCCGCCTGAATCTCCCTAATGGCTTCCAGTCTTTCAACCCGGTAATCATCATTGAGGACTTTAAGGTATTCATCCAGCTTCCCGGCAAGGATAACGGGATCGGCCTGTGAATTGGTTCCAAGGTACCATTTATGGCCGAAAAGGCTGCCATGACGGATGCCGCAAATGGTAAACTCATTGATCTTAATATTCATCTCATCCTGGAGCAACTTGACCGCCCGGTTCATATTGTCCTGTGACAGATGTTCCCCGCACAGGCTGAGAAACTGTTTTGTCCTTCCTGTCAAAACGATCTCACAAGCCTTTAGATCTGTAAATTTCACTGTATCTCCGATCAGGTATCTCCATGCCCCGGCGCATGAAGAAAGGAGAAGGGCATAATTCTTCCCTTCCGACACTTCATCAAGGCTGAGAGTTTCAGGATTTTCCTTCAGGTTGCCTTCTTCATCGAAATTCCTTCCGTTGTAAGGAATGAATTCATAATAGATCCCGTTGTCGGTGATCATCACCATTGAATTTTTGCTTTCGGGGTACTGGTATGCGATGTACCCTTCGGAAGAAAGGTAGGATTCATTATATACGATGCTCTTCCCGAGAAGGTTCTGAAAACTGTTCACATAAGGCTCGAAAGAAACCCCGCTGTGCACGTAGGCGCTGAAATTCGGCCAGATCTCATGGATATTCCTTAGCTTATATTCCGCGATGATCTTCTCAAAGATTATCTGGATCCATGCCGGAACACCCACCACGATCCCAATATCCCAGTCAGGGGCATTACGTACAATCTCGTTAAGTTTCACCTGCCACTCCACCTCCCGCGAAATGCTTTTCCCCGGCTTGTAAAAATGTTGAAACCAGAACGGGATGTTTTTGGCTGTAATGCCTGAAACATCACCCTGGTAATAGGTGCCGTTATACTGAAGATGGGTGCTTCCGCCTATCATTAGAATTCCCTTTTCATAGAATTCATCGGGAAAATCATACTTGGTCGTGCTCACAAGCAGGCGGATGGTCGCCCTGCGGATGGCCCAGAGCATATCACTGGTCACCGGGATCTGTTTGGAAGACGCATCAGCAGTGCCGGAAGTCAGGGCGAAATATTTGACCCTGCCGGGCCAGGTCACATAGGATTCACCGTTAAGACTCCTGTACCACCAGGAACGGAACATGGAATTGTAATCATGGACCGGTACGCTCCTGCGAAAACTACCAATGATGTCCGGAGACTCAAGAATGCGGGAAAAACCGTAATGTTCCCCGAATGCTGTTTCCTGGGCCCTGAGCAGTAGTTTCTTCAGGACCTTCTTCTGTTCAAGCACCGGGTCCGCATTTTTAATGTCAATGGGGAAGCGGCGTATCTCGTATGCTTTTTTTATTATCGACCCAAGCAGCGGCATCCTGAAATATTATTAGGAACGTGTAAAATTACTAAAAAAGATACTTAAATTCGAATCGGTTTTAATTCGGAGTATCAAGTAAATCAAGATATTTAATAAACCAATGAAAAGAAAAATCATCATCGGCCTGGGTATCGTTGCAGCCCTTGCTATAAGTTTTGTTATTGGTTTTATTTTGTACCTGCAGTTCACAGAGTACAACCCGGCCCCGATAGAAGTCATACAGGCATCAGGGAAAGGCCGGCCGGTTCCCTCCGAAAAAACAGAATTCACTTTCCTCACATGGAACATCGGGTATGCCGGTCTGGGAAAAGAGCTGAATTTTTTCTTCGATGGAGGGAATCTCGTCCAGCCGGGTAAAACCAACGTGGAACGTTACATGAAAGGGATCTCTTCCGATATCAGGTCATATGATACCCTCGACTTTATTTTTTTGCAGGAGATCGACAGGAACAGCAAACGTACTTACGGTTCCGACCAGCTTGAAGAACTGGGTAAAGTCGTACCTGCATTCTCTTCCACCTATGCCGTGAATTACCAGGTAGGCTACATCCCTTATCCCGTCACCGATCCCATCGGGAAGGTGAATGCCGGGCTTTGCACCTTTTCAAAACATTTACCCCAGGGCAACGAAAGGCATGCCTATGATGCATTTTTCTCATGGCCGAAAAGGCTTGTTTTTCTCAAACGCTGTTTCCTTGTTTCATCCTACGAGGTCTGCGGGGGGAAGCAGCTTCTCGTCATTAACCTGCATAATTCAGCCTTTGACGTCACCGGGGAACTGCGAAGGAAGGAACTAGCCACGCTGGGGGCTTATCTCCAGAGTGAGTACCAGAAAGGAAACTATATCATTGTCGGGGGCGACTGGAATATGAACCCGAGGGGGTTCAGGCAGGAGGAAATACGCTCCGGCGACAAGGGCTTTACCATCAAACCCGGCATGGATGAAACATTCATGCCCGGATGGGAGGTGGTTTTTGATCATTTTAAACCAACAAACCGCAACGTGGACCAGGCCTATAAAAAAACCGTTACGGGAACTACCATCATTGATTTTTTTGTAATTTCTCCCAATGTAAATGTTTTGAATTGTTTTACGGTGGATAAGGGATTCGAAAACTCCGACCATAATCCCGTTTTTGCGAAATTCAGACTTCAGCCCTGATCACCGGGTCTTTCAATAAATTAATCTTTGTACCATGCCAAGCCATGCCGAAAAATATAATGTAACTGCAAGCACAACACTGCTTGAATTCCTGGCAACCTGCTATCCGCAGTCATCAAAATCAGGGATTAAAAAGATGATCATTCACGGCAGCATAAGTGTTAACCGGAAAGTTGAGAGGAATCCCGCCGAAAAGGTAAAAAAGGGAGATGAAATAAGCTACCAGAGAAATACCATGGTTGCCAGGCCCAGGGCCCCGTTCAGGCTGCTGTTTGAAGACGGGCACATCATCGTAATCGAAAAACCTGCCGGGCTTCTGACCTACGGAGAAAGAGGAACCACCGGTACATCCGCATACAAGGAAATGAAAGATTACCTTGCCAGCTGCTCAACAGGCAGGCCGGAGCTTTTCGTTGTTCACCGTCTCGACAGGGAAGTCTCGGGGATACTGATGTTCGCGCGCTCCGAGGAGATCCAGGAAAAACTGAAAGACAACTGGAAAGAATTTACGAAGAAATACCAGGCCCTGGTCGAAGGGGTCATTGAGGAGGAAGAGGGGGAGATAACGAGCTGGTTGTCCGACGACAGGGCCGGGTTTAAAGTGTATTCCGGCAGGGAGAGGGAGGGCGCAAGGTACGCTGAAACCAAATGGAAGGTCCTGAAGGTCCTGGAGGATTACACCCTGGTTGAACTACAGCTTGTCACCGGGAGAAAGAACCAGATCAGGGTGCATCTTTCCGACATGGGGCACCCGGTGGTCGGCGACAGGAAATACGGGGCGGATGCCACATTTAAACGCAGGATAAGGCTTCACGGATTTTACCTCAGGATACGGCACCCTCAAACCAACGAATGGCTTGAATTCCGGAGCGAACTCCCGAGAGGGTTCCTTGTCCTGAATCCGAAGCACGAAAATTACAAATAAAAATTTCAGGGCCTGAAATTGCGCTGCCTCCTGGCCTCAAAGACCACGATGGCTGCCGATACGGAAACATTCATTGAATCGATCGTCCCACCCATGGGGATTTTGATGGAATGATCGGCAACATTCAGCCATTCGTCACTCAGGCCCGTAGCTTCCGTTCCCATTATAAATGCTGTAGGACCAGTGAAATCGCATTGATGATAAAACTGATCGGCAGAAAGGGAGGTGGCATAGGAAGTAATTCGTTTTGAACGAAGCCATTCATGGGTCTCTTTCACAGAGCCCACTGCAACCGGCACGGTGAAAATACAACCTATGCTTGAACGAACGGCATTCGGATTGTAGACATCGGTAAGGGGATCACAGATGATGACTGCATCAAGATGTGCTGCATCCGCCGTACGGAGCACAGCCCCGAGATTACCAGGCTTTTCCACCGATTCAAGGATGAGGATCAGGGGGTTTTCAGAAAGGGAAAGGTCATCGAGGCGATAATGACGGGGGCGGGCCAGGGCAATTATTCCCTCGGCATCATTCCTGTATGCAATGCGGTTGTATACCTGTAATGAAACCTCGTAAATGCCGGAGACGGCCAGATCACCCAGCATCTTTGCGGCAGTATCTGCAGGCAGGAGCTCAGGGCAGTAAAATACTGAATCGATTGAGAATCCCGCTGACATCGCCAGCCTGAACTCCCGCAATCCTTCAATGATGAACAGGTCCTGTTTTTTCCTTTCACGGGATTTTTCGCCTAACAAAAGCAGGTTTTTTATGTTGGAATTTTGCAGGCTTGTGATCCGGCTTATCATATGCCGAAGGTACAAAGAATGCAGAAATCGACAATCTTAAAATTCAATCGGGAATCGTAAATCCATAAATCGTAAATCAAGCTGAGTCTCCAGCGCCTCAAAAAAAGATTTATCCATGTTGGGTTGAGTTACCAAAACTTTTATAAATTTGCGCATTGAAGTACCACAAATATTTTATGTCAAAGATCTTTGCATTATCGGAAGCCTCCTCAATAGCAATTCACAGCATGGTATTGATTGCCCGTGCTGATGTGAGTATGAACGCTGTAAAAATTGCTGAATTTACAGGGTTTTCCAAAAATCATATTGCAAAAGTCCTGCAGAGGCTTGTAAAAAGTGATCTGCTGAAATCAGTCAGGGGCCCCTCAGGCGGTTTTTCCATGAAAAAAGATCCGAAGGAACTCACTCTTCTCGACATTTACCAGGCGATTGAAGGCCCGATTGAACTTAACGATTGCCCCCTGGCTTACGAAATATGCAACTTTGAGCGTTGCCTTATGGGGAATGTGATCAACAAACTTACTTCTGAATTCAGGAAATTTCTTGAGGAGCAAACCTTAAGCACCTACATGTAATTTTTTTTAAATCAAAACAGGTAAAAAGATACTTAATTGCATCTATAAAATGTTAAGAAAGATCATTGAGATAGACGAAGAAAAATGCAACGGCTGCGGGTTATGTATTCCCAATTGCCAGGAGGGTGCACTTCAGATCATCGACGGAAAAGTGCGGCTGATCAGCGACCTGTTCTGTGACGGACTTGGTGCATGTATTGGACATTGCCCCGAGGGAGCCATCGGGATTATAGAACGTGAAGCGGAACTATATGATGTAGGTTCATCAGGTCATGCAGAAGCGCCTTCGGAACTAAGGCAATGGCCGGTCCAGATGCACCTGCTGAATCCTTTGGCATCTTATTTCAGGAATGCCGATGTGGTGCTGGCGGCAGATTGTGCTGCTTTCGCAATGGGGAATTTCCATTCCAGGTTTCTGAAAGGAAAATCACTTGCAATTGCCTGCCCGAAACTCGACAGTAACAAGGAATCGTATATTGAAAAGCTTTCGGTAATGATCTCGGGCTCAAAAATCAACTCCCTGACTGTTATCATGATGGAAGTGCCATGTTGCGGAGGATTACTGCAATTTGCAAAAACCGCCAGGGAGAAAGCCGGACGTAATATCCCGATAAAAAAAGCCTATATCAGCGTACAGGGGGAAGTGCTGGAAGAGGAGTGGGATTAATCCCGAAATTATTTCCATGGATCCCGCCCGGGATTCGGGCAACCATTTCTGATAATTGTGTTATAATAACAATAAGAATTATTGTTAGGTTGGTTTCCGTTATTGCTGTAACGGTTGCCACCTAACATATTTTTAATATTTTTGCGCCCAAATTGCTATATTTTTATTCTTAACCAACGATTTATGAAGAAAAAATTCACGTTAACATTATTTTTCGTTTTAGGAAGTTTCCTTGCTTACCAACAGAATGCTGAAAGCCAGAATGTTGTAGTGCTTTCGCCAGCCGGCTTTGATGTTTCGATGCCCCTGCGGGATATGAAACCTGTGAAAAAGCATTTTTGGGACAGATTTAAAAAAGATAATGAGGAGAAAGAGATACCTAACCGGTTCAAACATATTCCACCGTCCACAACACGAATTTTTGATAATGCCTTGCAAGTGAATTATCCGGCCTCCGGTACAAATGCACCGAATGTTTCAAATACTATCATTAACGTAGATGGAACCTCAAATAGTTCAAACACAGGCCGTTTAACACCCCCTGATCCTAATGGAGATGTTGGCCTGAACCATTATGTGCAGACTGTAAACTGCATGCTGCAAATTTTTAATAAATCAGGTACATCCGTTTATGGGCCGGTAACCACTTCGACATTATGGAATGGATTTACAGGACCATGGAGCGGACATAATGATGGTGACGCTGTTGTGCTTTATGACGAACAGGCAGACCGTTGGATTATTGCCCAGTTCGCAATTTACATTGGGTCATACCCAAACTATACGAATTATCAGCTGGTCGCTGTATCAACAACAGGAGACCCCACAGGGTCATATTACCGATATGCATTCCAATTTGACTATATGCCCGATTACCCAAAAATGGGGGTCTGGCAGGACGGGTATTATATGGCAGTTAACAGGTTTAATATAAACAGCAGCACTACTCCTTTCATTGGAGTGGGAGCTTGTGTACTTGACAGAACAAAAATGCTCGCTGGGGATGCTTCTGCTACAATGCAATATTTTAAAACGGAAACTTTGGGAGGTTCAGGTTCGGCCAGCGGTCCCTATTGTTATTCAATGCTGCCCTCAGATTGTGACGGAACATGGGCTCCTTCTGGTGCACCAAACTATTTTACTTACATTAGCGACAATGTTGATGGTCCTTCAAATGAACTAAGAATCTGGTCATTGCATGCTGACTGGACCACTACAACAAATTCAACTTTTACATTTGTAACAAGTTTGCCTGTGACAGCATATACGATGCTGGGTACAGGAACGGGTGTTGTTCCCCAGCAAGGGACCACTCAAAAGCTGGATGGTCTTGGCGATCGATTAATGTACAGAAATCAGTACAGGAATTTCAGTTCATATGAGACATTTCTTACCTGTCACAGTGTGAGCGTGAACAGCGTTTCAGGTGTCCGTTGGTATGAGTACAGGAAAACAGGAAGCACCTGGTCTGTATATCAGCAATCAACATATGCACCCACTGACAGCAAGTGGAGATGGCTGGGGAGTATTGGAATGAACCAAAATGGCGATATCGGAATGGCTTTTACTGCCTCGGGTTCCAGTATGTACCCTTCAATTTACTTCACAGGAAGAAGGGCGACTGATGCGTTAAATACAATGACACAGACGGAAGGCATAATTGTAACAGGAACCACTTCCATGACGACAAGTTCACAGTATACTTACCGATGGGGCGACTATGCAGCAATGAGTATCGATCCAAGTGACAATCAAACTTTCTGGACAACAAATGAATATGTAGGGACTTATGGCGGGTCATGGCCCTGGGCGACCAAGATCGCTTCATTTAAATGGAGCAACCAGCCTACTGTGGTTACCACTGCTGCAACAAGTATTACAGGAACCGGGGCCACACTTAACGGAACCATAAATCCCAACGGGCTTTCATCGACCTATCATTTCGAATGGGGGACCACTGCGGCCTATGGCAACAATACTTCAACCAATAGCGCAGGATCAGGCAGTACGGCAGTTACAGAGAGCGTGCCAATCTCCGGACTTACAGGGGGAACAACCTACCATTTCAGGATTGACGGTACCAACAGTGACGGCACATCCAACGGGAATGACATGACCTTTACCCCGGGTGCAGCCACGCTTACAACCACTGCTGCCACAAACATTACCACGACCACAGCAACATCGGGAGGCAACGTGATTGGCGACGGAGGCAGCACTGTTACCGCCAGGGGAGTATGCTGGAGCACTTCAGCCAACCCGACCATCAGCGGAAGCCATACCACAGACGGAGCTGGCACAGGAACCTTTGTAAGTTCGCTGACCGGACTTACTGCAAACACCGCTTATCATATCAGGGCTTATGCAACAAACAGCTTTGGCACCTGGTACGGGAACGATCTTCAGTTTACGACACTGTGTGCATATTATTCATTGCCTTTTACCGAGTCATTCTCCAATACATCGATACCTTCCTGCTGGAGCCAGGTTGATCACCAGAGCAACGGAGAAGTATGGCTGTTCGGGGTTATTACCGGGTATACAGGTTTGCCGGCCCTTACAGGTAATTACGCTTATCTCTGCAGCCGTTGTTACGGCACGGGACAATCACAGAATGCCGACCTGGTTACACCGGTCCTTGATTGTTCCAGTTATAATACTGTCACGCTTGCGTTCAACCATTATTTCCGCCAGGGAGGAACTGCCACTGCGACCCTTTCATACAGTATTGACGGAGGAACGAACTGGACAACGATACAGAGCTGGACCACCAGTACTGCAAACCCTGCTGCATTCAGCCAGACCATTGCCGGCGTCGCAAACCAGGCCCAGGTTAAATTCAGGTGGAATTATACAGGAACCTACGGTTACTGGTGGGCTGTTGATGATGTCTCCGTAACCGGAACCACCACCAACACTCTTGCCGTAACTCCTCCGAACCAGAATGTGCCGGCCACACCTGCAGGCTCAACCACATTTACAGTGACATCCAACACCTCCTGGAATGCGGCAAGCAACCAGACATGGTGTACCGTCACACCTTCGGGTACGGGAAACGGGACAATCACAGCCAATTATACTATAAATACATCCGCTACCAGCAGGGTTGCCACCATTACCGTGACTGCATCAGGAGCCCCCACTGTAACCGTTACTGTTACCCAGGCCGGTGCAACACCCACACTGTCAGTAACCCCTGCTAACCAGAATGTGCCGTCTACTCCTGCAGGAACGACAAACTTCACCGTAACATCCAATGCTGACTGGACTGCAGTATCGAATCAGACCTGGTGTACTGTGACCCCATCGGGTACGGGTAACGGGACTATAATAGCCTCATATGCCATCAATCCAACCACAGTATCAAGGATAGCCAGTATAACGGTAACTGTCGCAACACTTACCCCGGTAGTAGTAACAGTGACCCAGGCAGCCGGGGCGCCCACACTGACCGTTGTACCTCCTAACCAGAATGTGCCGAATACACCTGCCGGCAGTACGACGTTCACTGTATCGTCCAATACTTCGTGGACAACCAGCAGCAATGCAAGCTGGTGTAATGTTTCACCAGGCTCATCTTCAGGAGATGGAGTCATTACAGCGTCATACACGGAGAATACCGATACAATTTCCAGGACGGCTACGATTACGGTTACAGCCAGCGGTCTTTCACCTGTGACTGTTACGGTAACACAGGCGGCTTCGCCGCATACACTCTCGGTTTTACCTTCAAACCAGAATGTGCCTGCATCTCCTGCAGGATCGACCCAGTTCAGTGTTACGTCAAACTCCAATTGGACGGTTGTATCGGACCAGGCATGGTGCACTGTGAATCCTTCAGGATCTGCCAATGGAATCATCACCGCCAATTATACAGTGAACAATACCAGCGGCGGCCGGATTGCAAATATCACCGTAACAGTTGCCGGCATTTCGCCCGTTATTGTCACGGTGACCCAAAACGGCCCCAGCCCGACCTTATCGGTAACCCCTGCAAACCAGAATGTGGGTTATTTGCCCGGGACAACCAATTTCACCGTGCTTTCAAATTCGGCCTGGACCGCATCCAGCGATTCATCCTGGCTTGCAGTAACACCGGCAGGGACGGGGAACGGTACAATAAACGCAAACTTTCTGCAGAATCCGTATTACATCACCAGGGTCGCAACGGTTACCGTGTCGGTTGCAGGCTTAACACCCCAGGCGGTGACAGTGACACAGGCCCAGTCGACGGTTTCGGTACGCGAGCATTCGGGCGATGTGATCAGGGTCATCCCGAATCCTTCCAAAGGAACGTTCCGTCTCGATGTTGGTGAAATGAAATTCACCTCCATTAATGTCAGCATTATGGATATCAGTGGAAGGATCATTATGCAAAGGGAATGCAAAGACCATGCCGACCTGTTGTTCAACCTGTCGGGTTCACCTGAAGGATCTTATTTCATCAGGATCATTGCCGACAGCCAGGAAGTTACCGAGAAACTCATCCTGGCACATTAATAATTTTTTGGAAATTCATCCGGATCGGAGTAGCTTTGTTATCAGATTAACAACTACTCCGATCAGGCATGAAAAACTTCTTCCTGAAAATCATTCCGCCCGGGAACTGGCGACAGCCTGTAATTGTTTTACTTGGAATTTTTTGCGGACTTGCTTTTTATGCCCTGTATATTTCCAGGGCTCCCTCATATCTTTCAGATAACCCTGAAACCTGCATCAACTGTCATGTAATGAACCCCCAGTTTTATGACTGGGCGCATAGTTCGCACAGGAATGTGGCAACATGCAATGATTGTCATGTCCCGCATAATAATGTATTCAGTAAATATCTCTTCAAGGCCCAGGACGGCTTGCGTCATGCCACCATCTTCACCTTACGCAACGAACCCCAGGTGATCTTTATCAGGGAAGCAGGGCGTAAGGCAGTCCAGGCTAACTGCATCCGCTGCCATGAAAAAACAGTAGGAACGGAATTCATGTATGCGGTGGAGCCAGGGTTTCATAATTACCTGAAAGAAAGAACCTGTCTTGACTGCCATCGCCAGACACCGCACAGCAGGGTCAACGGCCTTTCGTCAACACCCAATGCATTGGTTAAAACAAAGACTGAGAGCCGCACCGAAAGAGATGAAGACGAAAAGGACGAAAAGAAGTAACATGCCATCCACCTGCAGAAAAACAAAAAAAACACCAAGAAAATGGAACCCTCAGTTAAGAGAAAACCCTGGAAAAACTGGCTACTGTTTATAGCAACCATGGTCATCGTATTTTTACTCGGCCTGCTTGCCTCCTCCATCACTCAGCGGAAAGCAGAATCGGAGTATGTGTACAAACCCAAGGTCAAGCTCGACGAGTATGAACCACGGAATGCGCTTTGGGGAGAGAATTTCCCGAGGGAATACCAGAGTTACATGCGAACCGCCGATACGAATTTTGCGAGCCGGTATAACGGGAACGTATACATCGACATGCTGGCCAGGGATCCCCGCATGGTGGTCCTCTGGGCAGGGTATGCTTTTTCGAAGGATTACAGCCAGGGACGTGGGCATTATTATGCAATCACCGATATCAGGAAGACCCTTAGGACAGGGGCGCCGAAAGGGCCTGAAGACGGACCCCAGCCCAACACCTGCTGGACCTGTAAAAGCCCTGATGTACCACGGCTGATGGAGAAGCTCGGACCGAAAGATTTTTATAAAGGTAAATGGGCTTCACGCGGGAATGAAATAGTGAATCACATTGGCTGTGCCGACTGCCATGATCCGGGTACCATGGACCTGCGGATAACCAGGCCGGCTTTGATCGAAGCTTTTAAAGCCATGGGCAAGGATATCAGCAAGGCAACTCACCAGGAAATGAGATCGCTGGTATGTGCCCAATGCCATGTGGAATATTATTTTGACAAGCACAGGCCGGACGCACCTGAGGTTGCTTACCTTACATTCCCTTGGAAATACGGCACTTCTGCCGATTCGGCATTGAAATATTACAATGAGATCGGTTTTTCGGATTTCACCCACCAGATCAGCAAGGCTCCCATGCTCAAGGCCCAGCATCCCGATTACGAGATATATCTTACAGGCATACATGCCGACCGGGGCGTGGCCTGCGCCGATTGTCATATGCCGTATATCAAGGAAGGAGGGCAGAAATTCACAAGCCATAAGATCACCAGCCCGTTATCCAACATTTCGAATACCTGTCAGGTTTGCCACAGGGAAAGCGAGGAAACCCTGAGAGAGAATGTATATGAGCGGCAGGACAAGGTCAAACAGATCAGGGACATTGCTGAAACTGAACTTGTAAGGGCCCATGTTGAAGCCGGAGCAGCCTGGGACGCAGGGGCCGGTGACAAGGAAATGGACGCAGGACTGAAACATATCAGGAATGCCCAATGGTACTGGGATTATACCGCAGCAAGCCATGGAGCTTCATTCCATTCACCCATCGAAGTTTCGAGGATCATAGGCCTTTCAATAAGCGAAGCCAAGGAAGCCCGGCTGGAGTTCGCCCGGATTCTTATGAAACACGGGAAAAACAGCGAAATACCTTATCCTGATATTGCAACGAAGGAGAAAGCGCAAAAATTCATAGGTTTGCAAATGGATCAGCTGAATAAAGAGAAACAGGAATTCCTGAGGAACCTTGTGCCTCTCTGGGACAAGCAAGCAAAAGAAAGAGAAAAACAATGGTATAAACCCGAAAATGATAAGGATTGATTATGAGCCTGGAAGAAAAAATCAATAATGATATCAAGAAGGCCATGCTTTCGAGGAATACTGAAGTACTGGAAGCGGTCCGTGCCATCAAGGCTGCCATTCTGCTTGAAAAATCAAAAGAAAGCGGTACGGGTGCAGTTGATGAGGCAACAGAACTGAAGATCCTGCAAAAGCTCGTCAAGCAAAGAAAGGAATCTGCAGAAGTATATACAGCCGGCAAGCGTGAGGACCTTGCAAAAAAAGAGCTTTTCGAAGCCGGCATTATTGAAGCCTACCTGCCTCAGCAGATGAGCCAGGAGGAAGTTGAAGAAAAGATCAGGCAGATCATTGCCCTGTCCGGGGCCGCTTCAATGAAGGACATGGGCAAGGTGATGGGAATGGCAAGTAAGGAATTTGCCGGCAGGGCTGATAATAAAATGATCTCTGAGATAGTGAAGCGCCTTCTGGGAGGATGAAAATGGATTTCCTCACTCCCGCAAGCTGGAAAGATTACGAGCTCATCGATACAGGAGGGCTGGAGAAGCTTGAACGCTTCGGCCCTTTCGTACTTTGGCGCCCTGAACCACAGGCTGTATGGAAAAAATCACTTCCCGAAAGTGAATGGGAGAAGCTTTCACACGCAAGATACAGGAGGCAGAAGGGTACCGATCAGTCAAGATCGGACAGTTCCGAAAAAGGGGAATGGATCAAATTCCGGAAGATCCCTGACCAGTGGAGCATCAGTTTTAATTACAAGGATATGGACCTGAGGTTCCGCCTGGGGCTAACCTCATTCGGGCATATCGGTGTTTTCCCGGAACAGGCCGTAAATTGGGAATTCATTTACGATTTCATTAACGAAAGACATCCCGGTCCGGGTGAATTCAGGGTGCTGAATCTTTTCGCTTATACCGGGGGTGCATCGCTTGCTGCCAGGGCTGCCGGAGCCGATGTGGTGCATGTGGATTCATCGAAGCCAACACTGACCTGGGCCAGGGAGATCATGGAATTATCAAGGCTTGACGGGATTCGCTGGGTTGCCGAAGATGCCCTCAAATTCATCAGGCGGGAAGCAAAGCGAGGGAATAAATATCATGGAATTATTCTTGACCCTCCTGCTTACGGCAGGGGGCCTGAAGGAGAGAAATGGATGCTGCAGGACAGCATAGACGAGATGATATCGCATTGCAGGGAGATCCTGCTTCAATCGGAAAGTTTCATGATCTTCAGTCTTTATTCCATGGGTTTTTCAGCCCTCATCGAGGAGAACCTGGTCTCTTCCTATTTTGCACGGGAAGGGCGAAGCTCTACGGCTGAACTCTATTTCCCCGACAGGAACGGGAGAAAGCTTCCCCTTGGAACCATGCTCAGGCTGACCACCTGAGTCAGAAGAAGGCCGGCCGGGATTACATCCGGGAATAATTTATCCGGCATTAGCTGTTAAGGCATTAAAAGGGGATTGAATAAAAGTTTATAGGTAGACTGTGTGGAAGCCCTGAACTGGGGGCCGAAACCGTAAAGCACCATCTGTCCTTTCCCTTTTTTCAGCCATACCATAACCGACTTGTCCGACAGCTTTTCAGGCTTTTCACAATACCCGCTCAGGAGGATGTTATCTTCGGGGAATTTCCCGATGACCCTGCGGTCCATATCAAAGTTGGGGATGGAAGTGGCGAATACAGGTTCACCCCTGAAGAAAATACCGGTCGATAAAGGCATTCCGGCGGTAAGTGGGTTATCCGTTACAAGGTCCATTGCCACCAATGAGCCGGGGCAGAAAAGACCGTCTTTTGCAAGCTTTTTGGAGATATTGCTTACCGGTAAACGGAATTCCCTCGCAGTATCACCGGCTTTTATACTGAGCATGCCGGTGAACAGTTCCGTGGAACCTCCCCATGAAAGTATCCTTCCTCCCTGGTTGAAGAATTCCATCAGCTTAGCCATCCCCTTTTTCCCAATGCCTTTGGTAAATTCGGGAGGGTAAGAAGTAGGATAAGCCTGCCCGTCGGATTCATACTTTCCTTCCATGAGAATGGATTTTTCATTATCGGGAAAGATGACCAGGTCGTAATCCTTTATGAAATCCGTTGTTTCAAAATCACCCGGGTGGATGACCTTGTAAGGCACATGGTAGGTGTCGAAAATATATCTTGTCCAGCCTGCATCAATATCATGCATAAAGGTTTCCACAAGGGCAATCCTGCCCACCCTGACCGGACTTGAAGGCAGGGCTGAACCCGGCAGTATGAATTCAGGGGAAACATCCATCATCACTATAAGGCTGTCGAGTTTCGGGTTTTTAACCTTGTCCCGTGTAATTACAAAATCACCTTTGGCGCTGCGGTTCACTTCCAGTCCTTTGGATTTGGCCATGAACACGGCTTTAAAACTTTCATTGTTGCTGACCGGGAAACAGGCTGCGATGTAATTGTCGGGCAAGGGTTTGCTGATCGAGAACCGGCCTTTTATGGCCGTCATCTTTGATTCAAGGCCGGGGATCAGGGAATCAGCCTCCACACAGCTGAGCCCGCGGTGCAGGGGAAGGCACCAGCTGGCAATGTCATAGGGTTTCATCACCTCCCCGTCGGGCGTATAATGCCTGACCGGGTACTTCTGCTTCTCCATGATCTCCTTGATAAAAGCCCGGAACGGCTGGGCCAGGGGGATAACGATGCTGCCCTTTGCAACCATCATGTTGTTGACAAGAATATCGGATTGCAGCTGGTACACTGCAATACCATGGTCCATCATCAGGTTTACCAGGGCCACCCATTCACTGCGGTCGTGTTGTGCAGCCGGCATGATATAATAATAGGGAGCCTGGGTCTTTCCTTTATTCACTTCATTCCTGCACATGTAATTCCTGAACTGAAGGATCGCAGCCCTGTTTGCAGCAGCGGTTTTAATAAGGGAATAAGTTGAAGAAGTCTCAAGGTTTACGATATCAGAAAGCCTCCACCAGCCTCCTTTCCATGGTTCGGGGAAATTGATGCTTTTCTTGTATTCCGAAAGCCCTTTGCCCTCAGCCACAAGTTCATTTTCCTCGCAATAAATGGGAGTGGCAATGTGAACGCTGGCGGCCTCGGTAAGCAGTCCAATGACATTTTTCCAAAAACAGGTCTCGGTTGAACCCGGCCAGTAGTCATCAAAGAGATAATTCTGGCTGATACCTTTCAGGCCATCCGCAGTCATATCATTCATAAGATTTGAACCGAACACGCCCATCCAGTTCCAGATCCCGGCATCTACGTTCTCGGCAATAGGATCATGGGGAGGAGGGATAAAGTACCTTACCCCGTTCGAGCCCATCTGGTGTTTTTCGACCATGACCTGGGGGAACCAGTCCTTGCTGAAAAGACCATCGATAGCTCGTGTATCTTCCTGGGTAAGCGAGATGAAATCCCGGTTGTTGTCATGCCCTGCATATTTATGATAAACCCTGGGCAGGGTGGCACCTTCGAATTCAGTTCCCAGGTATTTGTAGTAATTATCGACCACCATATCCATCCCGTCGGGGTTATGGCATGGAACTGCCATGTAAACGACCTCATCAAGGCACTTCTGTTTTACCGGGTCGGTGGTAATTGCAAGTTCATATGCGATAAGGGGCAATGACTGGGAGGGAGCCACTTCGTTGGAATGCATCGACAGGGTAGCCAGGAGGAAAACCCTGCCATCGGCGCACATTTTCTGAAGGGTTTCGTTCGAAAGGCCCGGATCAAGGGCAAGACTGCGGTTGATTTCCTTCAGCCTGTCAAGATTTTTAATATTGTCTGCGGATGAGATGCACACAGCATACATGGGTTTCCCCATGGGGGAATTGCCGATTTGCGCGAGTTTAACCCTGGGGGAGGATTGCTCCAGGAGTTTCAGGTAATCGATGAGTTGTTCATAATTGAAAAGCTTACGGTCGGTTCCCGGTTTAAACCCGAAAAAGGCTTCGGGGGTTTTAATTTCCTGTGCGGGAGCTGTGTTTTCAATTCCGGCAAGCAATGCCAAAGCAAGAATGACTTTAAAGAAAGGACTCATAGAAAAAGGATTAGGACAGGCAATATTAATCATTCCCGAGGAAAAGATCAGCACTGATCCTGTCGGCGAAGAGTTTCCCCTTATCGCTCAGGGTATAAACTCCCTCTTGATCAAGCAGGTCGTTACTGAGAACATGGGGCGTTGTCTGGGCTTTGAAATATACAGCTAAGCTTTCACCAAAGGAACTCCTGATGTATTCAAGGCTGGTTCCCCATATAGTCCTTAGCGAGGTCATAACATATTCATTGTATTTCTGCTGAAGACCCAGGATCTCAGTTTCGAAATGAGGCAGGCCGGAATTGATCAGCTCAGAATACCTGTTTATTCCGGCGGGGTTCCATTGCCGCGATATTCCGTTGAAGGAATGGGCCGATGGACCCAGGCCAAGATAATGTTCACCTTTCCAGTATGATGAATTATGCAGGGAATAACGGCCGGGAAGGCAAAAATTCGAGATCTCGTAATGTTCGTAATCGGCAGATCCAAGGTAATGCATCAGCAGCCTGAACTGGGAGACTGTTTTCTCTTCATCAGGCCCGGGGATGCTGTTTTTCCTGATCATCACTTCCATGGCGGTTTTTGGCTCAACAGTCAGGGCATAAGCCGAGATATGAGGGATTCCCAGCGAGACAGCCTTTTCAAGGTTCGTGAGAAACGCTTTATCGGTTAAGGTAGGCATACCATAAATGAAATCCACAGACAGGTTCGTAAACCCGTTATCAAGGGCAAGTCTCACCGATCTTTCGGCTTGCGCCCCGCTATGCACCCGCCCAAGGTACTTCAGGTCAGGGTCTCCGAAAGACTGTACCCCGATACTAAGCCTGTTGACGCCGGCTTTTTTCCATAAAAGCAGCTTACTAACGGTAATATCATCGGGGTTGGATTCCAGGGTCAGCTCGGCGCCATCCTCTACCTTAAAAACCAGGTAAAGTTTCTCAAGAATAAGGCTGATCTGCGACGGATCCAGGATGGACGGGGAGCCTCCGCCGAAATAAATCGTTTTAACCGGTTGGTCGCCAAGGTATTCTTTCCTGCTTACAATCTCATTATGCAATGCACCCAGGAAAACGTCCCGGGATTTAAGGGAGGCAACAGAAAAGAAATTGCAGTAAGGGCATTTGCTTTTACAGAAAGGGATATGCAGGTAGATCCCGGCCATCCTGCTATTTTTTAAGGATGATACGGAAAGTGGTTCCTTTTCCCATGGTGGAGGATTTTACAAAGATCTTTCCGCTATGGTAATTTTCGATGATCCTTTTCGAAAGGGTGAGACCCAGTCCCCAGCCCCTTGATTTGCTCGTAAAGCCCGGGTGGAAAATGGTTTTGAACCTCGATTTGGGAATTCCCTTGCCGTTATCGCTGATGTCGATATGAATATGATCAACATCGTCGGTGACTTCAATAGAGATCAATCCGCTTCCTTCCATGGCGTCGACTGCATTTTTGCAGACATTTTCGATGACCCATTCAAAAAGATGAAGGTTAAGGGGGATTTCCATGACTTTTGACGGGGGAGGGCTTACTTCAAACTTAACTTTCTGGGATGTGCGGGAGCTGATATAACCTACTGCCTGGTGCACAACTTCAACGATATTCAGGCGTTCCAATTTGGCGGCAGAACCTATTTTTGAGAAGCGGTCGGTAATAGTCTCAAGCCGTTGAATATCTTTTTCTATCTCGACTACGGTTTCATTATCAAGTCCTTTGAGCTTTAACAGTTCTATCCATGCGATCATCGACGAAAGCGGTGTCCCCAGCTGGTGTGCAGTTTCCTTGGCCATTCCCACCCATACCTGGTTCTGCTCTGATTTCCTCGCATAACTGAAGAGCAGGTATGCGATGAAGAGGAAAACAGCGATCACGGCAAACTGAACATAAGGATAGTATTGAAGTTGCCTCAGAAGAAAGGAATCTTCAAAATAGATAAGATGAACCCCGGTGTTGGCGAGGTTAACCTTGATAGGTGCGTTGTGGGACGCCATGGAATTAAGAGTTGCCTCGACAAAGGCGGGATTTTCCATCTTCTTCTTGGGAATATTACCGTAGCTCGTCCAGTTCTTGCCGGTGCTGTCGGTGATAATAACGGGAACAGAAGCTGAGTTCAATACCACCTCCGAGAAAAAGGACCTGACCAGGTCATCAATCACCTTTTTCAGTTCAGTGAAGATATTTGAATCGGTATAGTATACAAAGAGTTTTTGCTCCTTGTAATATTTAACAATGATTGGCGGATATTTGGTGAAATCCTTAAGGAGTTGTCCGTTTAATTTTTTCCCAAGAAGATCGCTTACAGAATCTTTTCCTTGTTTAATATTACGGACGAAGCTGATGACACTGTCATTGTATGTGATTATAACAGGGATGGTCGTATTATTTGAAATGATCTCAAGGAAGAAGTTCAGGTCCTCATTGGAAGTGGTGGTGATGATCCTTCTCTGGGCTTCGGCAAGCACAACGACCCTTCGCTTCTCTTCATCCTTAATCTGTTCAAACAGCTTATTGGTAACATTTACAAGGTCAGCTTTATGGTGGATGGCATCTGCCCAGATAGCGACGTTTTTACGCTCGTCTTTACGGATCTCATTAACCAGGAGGTTGGTGTAATACAAAGATGCTGCAACGATGACAATTGCAATGGCAAAAAGGATCAGTTTCCAGCGTCTTTTCCTGAGGTAGATATCCACAATACGCTTTTTATTTATAAACGACGGGATGGTGGTTTTATTTTTCATCCCTCGTATAATGAATTGGAATACAAATATATTTACTTTTGTTCCAGGAACTTAAAACCAGGATTTTATGCGAACAAAATTCATGTTTTCCCTGTTAATCTCAGGGATTTTATCCATGGCCTTTATTATGGAAGGCTGCAAGCCGGCTAAACCGGCACAGGTACGCCAGATACCTGTCGAGGATTTCTTTAAAAATCCCGAGAAAGCACGTTACCAGATATCTCCCGACGGGAAATATTTCTCGTACATGGCCCCGTATCAGAAAAGGATGAATATTTTCGTGCAGGAAATCGGGAAGGACAATGCAGTAAGGCTGACCTCCGAAACCGACCGCGACATTTCAAGCTATTTCTGGAAGAATCCAACCAGGATCCTTTTTCTGAAGGATACCGGTGGGGATGAGAATTTTCGTCTGTATGGCGTGAACGTCGACGGCAGCAACCTGAAGTGCTTCACTGATTTTCCGAAAGTACGCACCGAGGTTTTTGATGAGATGGAAAATTTCCCTTCCGAAGTCCTAATCGGGCTCAATAAGAGAAATCCGCAGGTGTTTGATCCTTTCCGCCTTAATATTGAAACGGGGGAAATGAAACAATTAGCCGAAAATCCAGGGAACATCCAGGGCTGGATGATGGACCATGAAGGAAAACTCCGCGTTGCAGTCGCTATTGTCGACGGTGTAAACAGCCAGATACTTTACCGCGAGAAAGAGACTGACAAGTTCAAACCTGTCCTGACCACCAGTTTTAAAGAATCAATGTCTCCTGCATTTTTCACTTTTGACAATAAAAATGTGTATGCTATTTCAAACCTCGGTAGGGATAAAGCAGTGGTATGCGAATTTGACATTGCCAATGGCAAGGAGATCAAAACACTCTATGAGAACCCAGGCTTTGATGTCACAGGCCTGAATTATTCCAAGAAAAGGAAAGTACTCACGACTGCGGAATATGAATCGTCAAAAGCCGAAAAGTATTTCTTCGACGACGAAACAAAGAAGATCTACGAAAGGGTTCAGAAGGAAGTCGGTGATATGACTATTAACATCCCCTGGTCAACCAAAGCTGAAGATAAGTTCATTGTAAGGGCTTACAGTGACAGGTCCTTAGGAGCATACTATATTTATGATAAGACAACCGACAAGCTCACCAAGATCGCCGATGTCGGAGAATGGCTGAAAGCGGATGAGCTCGCCGCGATGATACCTATTGAGTACAAGTCACGCGACGGCCATACAATCCAGGGTTACCTTACCCTCCCAAACGGGTATACCATGGAGAATGCGAAAGACCTGCCATTGGTTGTAAATCCCCATGGCGGCCCATGGGCACGCGACAGCTGGGGGTTCAATCCCGAAATTCAGTTGCTTGCAAACCGGGGTTATGCCGTGTTACAAATGAATTTCAGGGGCTCCACGGGTTACGGAAAAAAATTCTGGGAGGATTCATTCAAACAATGGGGTCTCTCAATGCAGGACGACGTGAGTGATGGTGTAAAATGGCTGGTTGGCAAGGGTATTGCAGATCCCAAACGGGTAGCCATCTATGGCGGAAGCTACGGTGGTTATGCCACACTGATGGGTATTGTAAAAGATCCTGATCAGTATGCGGCTGCAATTGATTATGTAGGGGTATCGAACATGTTCACCTTTATGAACACTATACCGCCTTACTGGAAGCCGATGATCGACATGTTCCATGAAATGGTGGGTGACCCGAAGAAAGACAGTGCATTGCTGGCTTCTGTTTCGCCTGTTTTCCATGTTGATCAGATCAAAACACCCTTATTTATTGCACAGGGGGCCAATGATCCCAGGGTCAATAAAGCTGAGTCGGACCAGATGGTGGCGGCTTTGAAGAAAAAAGGCGTGGTTGTGGAGTACATGGTGAAGGACAATGAGGGCCATGGATTCCATAATGAAGAGAACCGTTTTGATTTTTACAGGGCCATGGACAAGTTCCTCGGCGAACATCTGAAAAAATAATCGGAGTTAAAACAAAACAGCCGCTGTGGATTTCCACAGCGGCTGTTTTAGTTCAGGGCAAAACCGCGTCAGACGTATTTTTCTCCTTTTTCCAGCCTGACATCATTCACGAACTGCCTGATCTGCTGTTCGTCTGCTTTCCGGCAGACCAGCAATACATTGTCTGATTCCACGACGATGTATTCATTCAGTCCTTCAAGAATAACGACTTTGTCGTTCGGCATGTTAACAATACAATTAGAAGAGTCATACAGGATGACGTTCTTTCCTACCACTGCGTTTGAATGTTTGTCCTTCGGGCGGTTCTCAAAGAGAGAGCCCCAGGTTCCCAGATCCGACCAGCCAAAATCAGCTGCAAGCAGGTATACATTGCTTGCTTTTTCCATGATGCCGTAGTCGATGGAGATGCTTTTGCACACGGTGTAGGTATCCCTGATGAAGGCTTTTTCTTTGGGCGTTTTATATAGTTTCGTCCCTTTTTTAAATAGTATATCGACCTCTGGAAGGTGTTCTTCAAAGGCTTTCATGATGCTTTTCAACGACCACACGAAAATCCCCGAATTCCAAAGGAAATCCCCGCATTTCAGGAAGGTCACTGCAAGTTCAAGGTTTGGTTTTTCGGTAAAGGTTTTTACTTTCCTGATTTCAGTGTTCTTGGGATACACTTTGTCTTCGTTAAACTGTATGTATCCGTAACCGGTATCAGGCCTGCTGGGCTTGATACCGAGGGTCAGCAGCCAGTCATTCTCAGAACAGGCTTCGAGAGCCGATTTGATATTGCTGATAAAAATGTCCTCTTTCAGGATAATATGGTCCGAAGGGGCAACGACAATCCTGGCTTCCGGATCGCGCATTAAAATGCGGTAGTTTGCATATGCGATGCAGGGGGCAGTGTTCCTCCGTGAGGGTTCAAGCAGGATCTGTTCAGGTATCATATCTGGAATCTGCAGCCGTACAAGGTCAAAATAGATCTCGTTGGTTACGATATAGATGTTTTCCCTTGGACAGATCTTTTTAAACCTTCTGAATGTTTGCTGGATCAGGGTTTCGCCGGTTCCGAGGATATCAATAAACTGCTTGGGATGGCTGGTCCTGCTCATGGGCCAGAAACGGGCTCCGATCCCCCCGGCCATGATCACGCAATAGTTGTGCTTTGATTTTGTCATACCATCTGGACTATTCTTATGCAAACATAATTATTAATCCGACGAATTACAATATTTTTCATCCCTGGCCGGCTGAATCGGCAGGATCATGGCTTCCGGGCTGAAAAGATACAACCTGCGGGTCTTTACACATTTGCAGCGATAACGTTTCCTGAGCCTGTCCATTTTCAGGAAAACCCGTCCTGAACCGGTCATAAAAAACTCTCCTTCGGGGATATCCGTAATGCGGATATTATCGCCAGGCGGATCAAAAGCCTGGAACAGCCTCTGCAGTCGGCTGTCTCCGGAAGCAGTTGCTTTTGGATCTTCAAAATAGGACACCATGGCCATTTCAATCTCCGGCGGAAAAACATTCATGCTGATAAACGGCTGCATAAGCCCCGTGAACCGTTTTTTCCATTCTTTCCCATGAGGCCTTGGCCTGTGTTTGCGAATCAGGAAAATATTTGCCTTTTCTGTATCAAGGTATACAAAGAAATGGGCTATTTCATGAACCAGGGTGAGCAGGAATGCATATGGATTGAGATCCCCGTTTACGGTAATCCTGGGAGGCTGCCCTTTAGCTGCAGGCCGGAAATCTCCCGTCTTTGTTGATCGTTTTCTTGCAATCCTGCAATCCAAAGTATGGCCCTGCAGGCAGACAATAAGCATATCCATGGCATTACCCGGGATAAAATCCCTGAAAATACCCTCGATCTTTTCGGGAGTCAGATAGTCGCGGTGGCGGGCGGAATGCTCAGATAGCCGAATGAAGGGCAGTCGCAATTTTTCGGATGTTTTTGTTTCGAACGGGATGGATATTGCTTAGATGAACACGAAAGCATCACAGCCATAAGCATCGCTGCAAAAATCATTAAAAACCACCTCCGTATCAAAACCTTCGGCATAGAGTTATCAACAGTATAAAAATACCAGATTTACCATTAAAACGTTAATTTTGATAAAAATGGTATCTTAGCACAGTATTTATGTTAAGACCAATTTCGACCATAGGAGATTATGTGCTGCTGATGCGGCGCGTACTCACAAAGCCCCAAAAAGGAAAGCTCTTCTGGCAACAGCTCATTTTTGAGATCGACCAGCTGGGTGTTGATTCCCTGGGAATAGTCGCTTTTATTTCCCTGTTCATGGGGGCTGTTGTTGCAATACAGACAGCATATAACATCGACAACCCGTTTATTCCTATGTCGATGGTGGGCTGGACAACCCGGCAGTCGATAATCCTTGAATTTTCCCCGACGGTGATGAGCCTCATCCTTGCAGGGAAAGTGGGATCCCGCATTGCTTCCCAGATAGGTACCATGAGAGTCACAGAGCAGATTGATGCCCTTGAGATCATGGGGGTCAATTCGGCCAACTACCTCATTCTTCCGAAGATCGTAGCTTCAGTCCTGATCAACCCTGTTCTTATCGTTTTCAGCATGTGGCTTGGAATAATAGGCGGAGGCGCAGCCATGGTTTTCTCAAAACTGGTAAGCATGAATGACTACCTTCATGGAATACGGATTGATTTCCAGGCCTATATTATTTTTTACGCACTGACCAAAACACTGTTTTTTGCCTTTATCATAGCCTCGGTCTCAGGTTTTTTCGGATACCGCACCGAAGGCGGGGCTCTTGAAGTCGGCCAGGCCAGCACCAAGGCAGTTGTGGTCAGCAGCATCGTCGTCATACTTTTCAACCTTCTTCTTACTCAACTCCTGCTTGGATGATAGAAGCCCGGAATATCAACAAGTACTTCGGTGAGAATCATGTTCTCCAGGATGTTTCCTGTAAATTCCATCCCGGGAAAACCAACCTGATCATAGGCCAGAGCGGTTCAGGGAAGACAGTCCTGATGAAATGCCTTGTAGGATTGTATGAGGTCGACAACGGCCAGGTTTTCTATGACGGGAGGGATTTTTCGGCAATGGATATCAAACATCGCAAGGAAATCAGGCAGGAACTCGGGATGCTCTTCCAGGGTGCCGCTCTTTTCGATTCCTTAAATGTCCAGGAAAATGTGATGTTCCCTCTCAATATGTTCACGAAAAAAAGCTCCGGTGAAAAACTTGACAGGGTTAATTTCGTTCTGAAACGGGTGAATCTTGAAAACAGGAACAAACTCATGCCCTCGGAACTTAGCGGCGGGATGAAAAAACGTGTTGCAATTGCAAGAGCTATCGTAATGAACCCCAAATATTTATTCTGCGATGAGCCGAATTCGGGACTGGACCCCCTGACCTCCAACCTGATCGACCTTCTCATCCAGGAACTTACCTATGAATACGGGATCACGACCATTGTAAACACCCATGACATGAATTCTGTGCTGTCAATAGGCGATTCCATTGAATTCATTTACCAGGGCAGGATATGGTGGACGGGGAACAAGGAAGAGATCCTGCATATGGGGAATAAAGAGCTGAATGAATTTGTTTTTGGCACGGAATTAACCAAAAGGCTCAGACAATGAATTTTTTTGATGTTCTTATTTTTGGCTTTCTCGCCCTTTTCATTATCAATGGCTTCAGGAAAGGATTTATTATCAGCCTTGCCAGCCTGGCTGCCCTTATCCTCGGCATCTACCTGGCAGTCCATTTCTCAAATTTCGTCCAGGATATTTTACAAAAGAACCTTCATCCTTCCCAGACCTGGCTCCCCATCCTTTCTTTCCTCATCACTTTTGTGGTCGTGGTGATACTTGTCCTGATCGTGGCAAAGGTTGCAGAGAAGATCATGGATGTTGTCGGCATGGGATTCATCAACAAGCTTGCCGGCGCTTTGCTGGGATTTGTCAAAGGGGTGATCTTTGCAAGCATCATACTGTATATCATCTTCAGTATCGATAAAAATAAAAAATGGATCACTGCGGATGACCGTAAAGGTTCTTTCAGCATGAGTACCGTTGAGAAAGTTTTTCCCAGGATAATTTCAGCCTTGGGCGCAAACATTCATTTTCCCCTGCTCAACGAGGAAGAGAAAACAGGGAATAACAAATAAGGAAAGCGTTACAGGATTTTAATCCAGGATTGCCTTGATACCCGGCAATTCCTTCCCTTCGATATATTCAAGCATGGCCCCGCCACCGGTTGACACATAACTTACCTTATCGGCCAGTTCATACTTATTGATAGCGGCAACAGAGTCTCCTCCGCCAATCAGTGAGAAGGATCCGTTTGCAGTAGCTTCGGCAATTGCCAGGGCAATGCTTTTGGTGCCTTCTTCATAATTATTCATCTCGAAAACTCCCATAGGACCGTTCCAAAGGATAGTGGAAGATTTTTCGATGACATGTTTGAATTTCTGGATGGAGGAAGGGCCGATATCAAGACCAAGCCAGGGTAGGGGAATATCGTAGGCGCTTGAGAGTTTCTTGTTGGCATCGTTGGAGAAGGCATCTGCAATAACGGCATCCGGGGGTATGTAGAGGTTGACGCCGAGAGCCTTGGCTCCTTCGATGATATTCTTTGCCAGTTCAATATATTCATCCTCCACGAGAGAGGCTCCTGTTTCACCTCCCAATGCCCTGATAAAGGTGAACATCATCCCGCCACCGATAATCAGGTTATCAACCTTGTCCATAAGGTGGTTGATGATCTCGATTTTTGTGGAAACCTTGGCTCCTCCAAGGATTGCAGTAAACGGGCGCTTTGCCTCTTTCATGCATTTATCGATGTTCAGGATCTCACCGGCCATCACATACCCGAACATTTTGGTTTCGGGGAAGAATTTTGCAATGATGGCTGTTGATGCATGGGCGCGGTGTGCCGTTCCGAATGCATCATTCACATACATATCACCGAGTTTCGCCAGTTTGCCGGCAAAAACTTCATCGCCTTTTTCCTCTTCCTTATAGAAACGGAGGTTTTCGAGAAGAAGAACTTCACCGGGTTTAAGTCCGGAAGAAAGGCTTATGGCTGATTCTCCTATGCAATCATCTGCGAACTGAACCGGGCGTCCAAGTTTTGATGACAGGTAGGGTATCACGTGTTTCAATGAATATTTTTCTTCGGGACCGCCTTTTGGCCTTCCAAGATGGGACATCAGGATGACCGAGCCGCCTCCGGCAAGGATCTTGTTTATAGTCGGTATAGTGGCGTCAATCCTGTTAGTGTCGGTTATATTGTTCTGAGCATCCAGGGGTACATTGAAATCGACCCTGATCAAAGCTCTTTTACCTGCAAAACTGAAATCATCAATAGTTTTCATAATATCATTTTATAAACTCCGGCAAAATTAAAATTTTTACGTGGCACAATGCATATCTTTTTAATTTTACCCTGAAATTCAATCATCTCACCATGCAGGATTTAAGAGTGGCTTATATACAGACAGACCTTAGCTGGGAGGACAAAGCACAGAACCTGGAACGATTTGACGAACATCTCGCCAAGGTGAAGGAAGACGTTGACCTGGTCATATTGCCGGAGATGTTCAATACGGGGTTTTCAATTAATCCCGAACGTTTTGCAGAGCAGGCCAAAGGGGAAGGCGTGAATTATCTTCTGAACAAGGCAAAAGGCATGAAGGCCGTTATAATCGGCAGCCTGCTTACCAGGACCCGTGACGGCTTTGTGAACCGGCTCATAGTTGCGCATCCCGGGGGTAAACTTGAAACATACGACAAACGGCATCTTTTTCGTTTGAGTGAAGAATACAGAATCATACGGGGAGGGGATAAAAGGCTGGTCATTAAGATCAAAGACTGGAAGATACGCCCGCTGGTCTGTTATGACCTCAGGTTCCCTGTATGGAGCAAGAATACTTATAAGAACGGGAAATATGAATATGACCTCCTGGTCTATGTTGCCAACTGGCCTGCTTCCCGCTCGGCGGTTTGGAAAACACTGTTGTCGGCCCGGGCCATGGAGAACCAGGTTTACTGCATAGGCGTCAACAGGGTAGGGGTGGACGGAAATGGCACAGGCCATTCAGGTGATTCCATGGCCGTAGACGGGAAAGGGAATATCCTGTCTTCAGTTCCTGCCGGGAAAGAAGGAGTAAACATCGTTACCCTACCGGGGAAGGACCTGGAATTGTTCAGGGAATCCTTTACCGTAGGGATGGACTGGGACCGGTTTAAAATTGAGATCTGAGAATATGCCCCCGATATCGGCAGTCATCATAGCAAAAAACGAAGAGGAAAGGATCAGGCGCTGCCTTGATTCGCTGAAACCGTTTGCCGCCGAGATTGTGGTCGTCGACTCCATGTCGGCTGACCGCACTGCTGAGATCTGTATTGAATACGGATGCAGGGTTATCCGCAGGGAGTTTGACGGATATGGGAGCCAGAAGCAATTTGCCGTTGACCAGGCCGTAAACGACTGGGTACTTTCTGTTGATGCGGATGAGGTTTTAGGGCCGGCGCTCCAGGAAGAGATGAAAGTTATGGCAGCCGCAAGGGAACTCCCGTTCGATGCTTATACCGTCCCGTTTTCACTGGTGTACCTGGGAAGAATACTTAAGTACAGCGGGGTTGGGAATAAATTTCATCTTCGCCTGTTCAACAGGAAAAAGGGGAGGTTCACCACATCCCCGGTGCATGAAGGGATACTTACCAGCGGTGCCACGGGTAAGCTTAAGAACCGGATCTATCATTATTCCTACAGGGACATCAGCCATCATCTTGAAAAGATCAATATTTACACCAGCCAGGCAGCCGAAGGACTTGTAAATAAAGGCAGGCATTATTCCATTCCCGCCATCGCCTTCAAGTTCCCGATGGGTTTCTTCAATTTTTATGTGATCAAAGGAGGGCTGCTTGACGGCTACCCCGGTTTTATGTGGTCATGGTTGTCGGCATTCTACGCAGCCCTTAAAATTGCCAAAACAAGGGAACTTCAGAAAAAGCAATGAGCATATTCGAGATCATCATACCTGTCCTGTTTTTCCTGGCTCTTGTTTACCTGGTCCTGGAATATAACCTGCTGGTTCCGACCAGGAAAGGGCTTCCGGTACTGATGTACCATAATGTATCCACCGGCATGGCCGACGGGTTAAACATACCGGCCGAAAAGCTCGAACTGCAATTTATGTACCTGCAGGAAAAGGGGTACAGCAGCTTGTCTCTGAAACAGGTTTCAAGACTGATGACCGAAGGAGGAAGGCTCCCGAAAAAGTCTGTTGTCCTGACTTTTGATGATGCCTTTGAGAGTGTTGAAACTTTGCTTCTTCCGCTGCTTGAACGCTATGGTTTCACAGCAGTAATATTCGTACCCGTGGCATTTATAGGAAAAACCAATATCTGGGATGAGGGAAAGATACCAATACTTACTTCCGACTCCCTGCAGAAGATCTCCCGGAACCCGCATATTGAGATCGGGCTTCATTCTTTTCTCCATCGTTCATACAATGATATGGACCTTGACGATATGAAGGATGATCTTCAGAACTGCAGGCAAACCCTGGAATATTACAAGATCCCTTATATAAACGCATTGGCTTATCCATATGGGGCCTACCCCAAAAAAGACCTGAAGTTTAAAACTGAGATGTTTGAGATGTTCAGGAAAGCCGGGCTTGAATTTGCATTCAGGATCGGGAACAGTATCAACCCTTTCCCTTTGAAAGAAAGATATGAAATCAAGAGGATCGACATCAGGGGCACGGATCCGTTTTTTATATTTAAAACCAAACTGAAAAAGGGCAGGGCCAAGGTCTTTGCCTGAAATTTCATGAAGATAACATTTGCAGATTTTTGCAGGTCATGGTATTTTTTAGCCCTGGCAGGGCTGATTGCCATGCTCCCGTTTTCGAAGTATGTGATCAGCATGTCGGAAATGGTTCTTACCGTGACCTGGATTGTGCAGAGATATGATTACCCGGGACTGTTGAAATTTCTGAAACAGCGCTCACGCCGGGCTGCGGCCGGGCTGGCTTTTCCTTATGCATTTTACCTTGTGTTTAAAGGTATCGGAAAGGGGTTCCTCGACCTTTACAGGAACAAACCCGCCCTGGTTTTTTTATCGCTTTACCTCCTTCATATCGCCGGGCTTATCTTCACCACCGATTTTGATTATGCGATCAAGGATCTGAGGACCAAAGTGCCGATCTTCCTGATCCCGCTTTTCATTGGGACTTCAAAACCAATCGGCAGGAAAATGTTCGATGCCTACCTGTTTCTTTTCCTGCTTGCACTTGTGGTAGGGACCCTGATGTATTCCTGGAAAATCTATTCCCTGAATTACATTGACATACGTGATGTTTCAAGGAATGTATCGCATATCATCCTCGGACTTGAGCTGGCCCTGGGATTATTCATCATGGCCTGGTTCCTGTCGAGGAGATCATTCCCGGCCTGGGGTAAAATATTGTTGCTCCTGGTCTCAGCCTGGTTCATGGTTTATATTTTTTACAGCAGGTCGTTCACGGGCCTGGCCGTTTTTGCCATAACCCTGGTGATCCTGCTCCCCATCCTTGTCTTCAGGCAAAAACGGCCAGGCCTCAAGATCCTCCTTGCCTCTATCATGATCCTCATTACGACAGCAGCATTCCTTTACATCCGTGGAATAGTAAGGGAATTTTACACCGTTCACCCGATGGATAAAACCAGGCTCGACAGCCTTACATCTAGGGGAAATCCATATACAAATATTTTAAACAGCGATCTCACCGAAAACGGGAATTACCTTTATCTCTACTGCCAGTTTGACGAGATGAGGGATGCCTGGAACAAACGAAGCAGGATCTCCTGTGACAGTAACGGAATTAACGGTGAAAGAATCACTTTCACTCTTATCCGGTTTCTGACCTCTAAAAATCTCAGGAAAGACGCTGACGGGGTCAATTCGCTGAAAACTGACGAAATCCGGGCGATCGAGAGAGGAATCCCGAACTACCTTTTCCTCGATAAGTTCAGCATGAAGTCGAGGATCTATGAGTTCCTCTGGGGGTATGATATGTATAAGCGCACCGGCGATCCCACAGGGTATACCATTATGCAAAGGATAGAATTCTGGAAAGCTTCACTGGGGATTATCAGGGATAACTGGCTTACCGGCGTAGGCACCGGCGACATGAACGAAGCCTTTCAGCAGCAGTATGTGAAGATGGATTCAAAACTCAAACCCGACCAGAGGTGGAGGTCACACAACCAGTTTCTTTCTGTTTTTGTAGGGTTTGGAATCCTCGGATTCCTGTGGTTCCTGATCTCTGTCTTTTATCCCGCCTGGAAACTCGGGGGATATTCCGATTATTTTTTCCTGGTGTTCATGATCATCGGCATCCTCTCAATGATGACCGAAGACACCCTTGAATCACAGATGGGCGTGACGTTCTTCACATTCTTCTATTGCTTCTTCCTGTTTGGAAGAAGGGAGTATGACAGGATCTGAGGTATCAAACCGGGAAATGCTCTCAGGGGAAAAATATTGAAAGTTTAAAGCCGGCAAAATTCAAGCCTATTTTGTAATCAACAGTACTTTTAGGGACCCACTCGTAATGAATACTATCGGCTTGTAACTGGGAGTAGTAGACTTTATAACTTGAATTCAACGCCTGGTATTTATAGAAAATCTCATACCCGAACTGTAAATTTCTGCTGACCTTCATTTTATATCCCACACCCAGCATCAGTGTAAATGCACCACTCCCCTGGTTGTAAAAGCTTGTTGCATACCTTGTGCCCAACCCATAACCTAAATAAATATTTGCAAAAAACGTATTATCGGCCCTCTTGAAATTATATCCCAGGTAACCATAGATGGGCCAAAATAATCCCTCTCTCCATTTTTCTACTCCCAGGCTCACACCAAGCATCCATCGGTTGTTATACATAATACCATTAACCGTTTGCAGGGTTGCTACAATTTCATCATTTTTCACTTTAGAGCTGTATCCATTTTTCCCGGAATAAATATCAGTCGGAAAAGAACCAATCCCCATTGACACCCCCAGCTCCGTCTTATTGAAGTACTTTAAAGTACCTGAAGCGGTATCACTTTCCTGGGCGGCAGTCCTGAAAAAAAGCAGAAGAAAAACAATTGTCAGGTAGCTGAAACCGGTTTTACTGATCATAGGGATCCAATTATTCCATAAAGGTAAAATAAAAAATAATTAACTTGCCCTACCTTATCAAAAATTGAATCTGACAGTTTTATGGCTGACGATCAAAAAAAGTGGTATTTTATTGTCAATCCAAACGCCGGCAGCCGAAAGGGTGTCCGCGACTGGCCTAAGATATCCAGGCTGATACGGGAGTCGGGCATTCCATATGAAAAAGTACTTACAACCCACCGTGGACATGCCATTGATCTTGCCATTGAATGCGTAAAGATGGGCTATCGCAGGATAGCAGTAGTGGGCGGAGACGGAACGCTGAATGAAGTACTTAATGGTATCATGATACAAAAAGATATTGATCCCAAAGAAGTCCTGCTGGGAATGATACCTGTGGGAACCGGCAATGACTGGTGCAGGTCATTTAACATCCCCTTTGATTATAAAAAAGCCCTGGAAGTCATCATGCAGGAAAAAACCTTTGTGCAGGATGTCGGGAAAGTAACCCATTATCACCACGATAAATCCGAAATCAGGTATTTCATGAACGTTGCCGGTATGGGGTACGACGCCCTGGTGAACAAGAAAACGAATATGATGAAAGACAAAGGCGGGGGAGGCCCCCTCACCTATTTTTACTTTGTCTTTGCCAGCCTGTTCCAGTACAGGTTCATGGAAGCCGTGATCGAAGTTGACGGGGAAACTGTTTTTAAAGGCGAGATATTCTCAATGAATGTCGGGATCTGCAAATACAATGGCGGTGGAATGATGCAGGTCCCTTATGCTGTGCCTGATGATGGCCTGCTCGACGTAACACTGATCAAGAAAGCGCCTAAATACATGGTCATACAGCATGTCCGCAAACTATATGACGGCTCTCTTGTCAACCTACCTTTTGTTAAAACTTTCAAGGGAAAAGAGATCAGGATACGTTCAACCGGCCGCATCTTCCTCGAGACCGACGGTGAATCGCTGGGGCACACCCCCTTTACTTTTGAAATAATTCCTTTGGGAATAAGAACCGTAGTGGGCTAGATATCAGGCATTGACAGGGTCGGACCAGTCTCCGTTCTCCTTTATCAGTTTTATAAGTTCCTCCACCGCATTGTTCTCCGGGATGTTTTTTCGTACAGCTTCCCGGCCTTTGTAAAGCAGGACTTTTCCTTTTGCGCCTCCAACGTATCCATAATCGGCATCGGCCATTTCACCGGGGCCGTTCACTATGCATCCCATGACAGCGATCTTAAGTCCTTTAAGGTGTGAAGTGGCGGATTTCACATTTTCCACGGCTTCCTGTATGTTAAATAATGTACGTGCGCAGGATGGGCAGGAAATAAATTCAGTGCGGGTGATCCTTGTTCCTGTTGCCTGGAGGATACCATATGCCACAGGAATTTCAAATTCAGGATCCTCTGTGATCGAAACCCTGATCGTATCTCCGATACCATCAGCCAGCAGGCTGCCTATTCCGATTGCAGACTTCAGACGCCCGTCTTCACCTGCCCCTGCTTCAGTCACTCCCAGATGCAGCGGATAATCCATGCCTGCAGCTTTCATCTCCTTCGCCAGCAGGCGGTTAGATTGGATCATAATACGGGTGTTGCTGGCTTTAAGGGAAAGTACCAGTTTGCTGAAACCATGATGATCACAGATCCTTGCAAATTCAAGAGCTGATTCTACCATCCCCTTTGGACTGTCGCCATACCTTGTCCTGATGCGTTCCGAGAGGGAACCGTGATTGACACCAATCCTGACCGCAGTGCCGTTTTCCCTGCAGATCTTTAACAGGGGGGAGAGTCTTTCAGAGATGATCTCCAGTTCCCTGGAATAATTGGCATCATTCATCCAGTAAGAAGGATCGGCCTGCCTCCCTTTTTTATCAATGTAATTTCCCGGGTTTATCCTTACTTTTTCAACAATACGTGCGGCAAGCTCGGCAATGGCAGGATTAAAGTGGACATCAGCGATTAGAGGAGTGTCAAAACCTTCTTTCCTTAGCCTGGACTTGATATGCTTCAGGTTTTCGGTCTCTTTCATCCCGGGTACCGATATACGAACATATTCGCATCCGGCTTCTATCATCCTGATCGACTGCTTTACCGTGGCTTCAGTATCAAGGGTGCTGGTATTGGTCATAGACTGCACCCTTACCGGGTAATTTCCACCCATCGGAACACCCCCGATGTCGACGATGCGGGTCTTGAAACGCTTATATTGGTGGGCAGGCATGATGCAAATATAAGGAAGAAGCGAGGTAGCGAGAAGCGAGGTAGCGAAATTATTATAATAACCTGGATCAGATTATGTTATAAATTTTTTTAAAAACTGATTTTTTCCTGATAAAGGTAAGTTGTTCACATTTTTCGCCACCTCGCTTCTCGCTACCTCGCTACCTCAGACCTTTCACCCTTGGCTTACCCGCAACAAAATCCTTAAGGTAATAAGGTTCGAAATAGGCAAGGTTTTCAAATTGCCCAAGCCTGAACTTCTCAATTGCCATGGGATACAGAAAACGGGCCGAAAGTTTGAAATCATCCATAAAGACTGAATGCTTATGATACCCCAGCAGGGCTTTGCATTTTGAGGCCCCTTCTCCCGCGAAAATCATTGTACCGGAATCAAGGAGATCCATAAATGAATCCGCAGTAATGATCTCGGCCGAAACAGGTCGTATCTCATTCAGACTAAAGTCATAAACCGCAGTATAGACTTCCATTCTCCTGGCGTCCAGCATGGGACAAAGAAATGCAGTTGCATTACCTGCGCTCAGTTGCATGCCAAAAGCAAGGGATTTTAGCGTGGGAATAGCGATCAGCGGTTTGTTGAGTGAGTAGCAAAACCCTTTGGCTGCTGCCACCCCGATCCTCAGACCGGTATAGGATCCCGGCCCCATGCTTACTGCAACTGCATCCAGGTCATTCAGCCTGAGCCCGGCTTCATGAAGGGCTCTCCCGGTAAGTTCCGATAGTTGGGATGAATGAGCATTGGCTGTTTCAGATTCCACGCAACTCAGGACCAGGCCGTCGTTCCCTGCTGCGACAGAACAAACCTTTGAGGAGGTTTCAAGGCAAAGGATGGAGCCCATAGGCTATTTTTCCTTTTCAAACAGATCTTTCTTGTCGACTTTCTTCACGTTGTCGCCGTTCTTGAGGGTTTTGGAGACCAGTGAATATGGGGCGGTAATGACTTCGTCGGTTTCCTTCAGCCCCGACAGGATCTGGATGTTGGTATTGTCCTGGATGCCGGTCTTGACATCGATTTTCTTTGCTTTCCCGTCGGAGATGACAAATACACATTCCTTGACTTCTTCCGATTTTTTCTTGGTGCTCACAAAAGTGATCTTTTCGTCCCCGTTGTCACGGGTCTTCTGGGTCTTTTCATTAAGCTTGTCAAGACTGTCCTTGGCAACCCTGGTGGTTACAGCCTGTATGGGAACCGAAAGCGTATTAACGGCGGTTTCGGTCTGGATCTCAACGGTACAGGACATCCCCGGCCTGAACGGGGAATAATCTGGTTTTGCAGGATCAAGCAGGTCCTCGTAAGCTTCCTTAAGGAGATGGATCTTGACATTGAAGTTGGTGACCTGGTCAACGCTCACACCGGTGGTATTGGCCGAAGTTGCAATTTCAGTAACGAGACCTTTGAACTTCCGGTTCAGGTATGCATCCACTTCAATCAAGGCAGTGTCTCCCATTTTAACCCTTACGATGTCGTTTTCGTTCACTTCCACAAGAGCCTGCATTTCATTGAGGTTTGCGATCCTCATGATCTCGGTACCACTTGAAAACTGTGAAGCGCCGGTAACACGTTCACCTTTTAAAACACTGAGCTTCGAAACGGTTCCATCGTTCGGGGCATAAATTGCAGTGCGGTTAAGGTCCTGGTTTGACCGTTTCAATGCAGCTTCGGAATTCTTGACCATAAATTCCGATGCATTGATATCCTGTTCGGCTGCGGTTACCTGGGCCTGGGCAACCTGGAATGATGCTTTGCTCTGGTCATATTCTGCTTTTGAAATGACATTCTGCTGGAAAAGTTTCTCCTGGCGTTCAAAAGTAAGCCTTGAATTTTCGAAAGTGGCTTTGGATTGTGCTAGCCTGGCTTTTGCATTGGCCAGGTTTGCCTTTTGGGTATTCAGTGAAGCTTCGGCCTGGTCGGAAGCAGAGATATAGATCTCAGGGTCGATCTTAGCAAGCAGATCTCCTTTCTTAACCTGTTCGCCTTCTTTGACCATAAGCTCCACCACCTCTCCCGAGATATAAGGGCTTATCTTGATATCCTTCTCAGGCTGTATCTTTCCGTTGGAAGAGACAGTCTGGATGATGGTCCTTTTCATTACTTTTTCGGTAGAGACTTTCTGTGCGTCATTGCCTTTTCCTTTAAGAACAGCTATGATTACTATAACTGCAATAACAGCTACGGCAGCGAGTATGATCCATAACTTTTTCCTGGATTTTGTTGAGCTCATGCAAGGATTATTTAAAATGATTAAGGATTAAGCAATTATTGCTGGATTTGAATAGGATTGCCCATATAAAACTCCAGAATGGTGGTTTTAAAAATAAAATCATATTTTGCCTGCAACAGGTCAGACTGGGCTTTCGTAAGGTCTTTCTTGCTGTTGTTATAATCGAATGACGTCATCAGTCCCACATCGAATTTCTGCTGGGTATATTTGAAGGATTCAGTCTGGGCATTGACTTTTTCAAGAGAGGAATTATATTTTTGAAGTGAAGCGACGGCATCGGCATACGATTGTTCAATGAGTTTCCGCAAGTTCCTTTTCTGGATGTCAAGGTCCAGTTCAGCCTGGTATTTAGATATCTTAGCCTGGGTTATATTGGTCCGGCCCTGCCAACCATTAAAGATGGGAATGCTGAGACTGAAACCCACACTCTCGTTGTTGTTGGTTTTAAGCTGATCGCCGAATGACTTGACCCGGGTGGCATAATTAACCCCTGGCATCAGAACCAGGTCTTTGGATTTCTGGGTGATCCCGACAATCGACCAGGATGTGTCGCCCGGGACATTCGGGTCTCTTTCTAAGGCCGCTCCTGAATACCCGGTACCCCATGATCCGCTGACGGACAAGGTAGGCGTGATTATACCCCTCGCGATCGCGAGCCGTTTTTGAGCAGCATCCACGCGGAGTTCAGCAGACCTGATCTCGGGGCGCTCCTTCAGGGCATGCTCGTAAATAATATCAGGTGTGACAGGTTGTTTCGGTGCCGCTACTTCCTTTAAAACCGGCTTTTCGACGCGGAAATCTTTTGCCACCGGCATGTCGATGAGTTGCTGCAGCGAAAGGTAGGATATGCTCAGGTTGTTTGCTGCCTGAACCTGGGCAAGTTCCTCGGCTGCCCTCTGAGCCTGGATGTTAAGGAGGTCTCCCCTTGCTGAGGATCCGGCATCTACCATTTTCTGGATGCGGTCCACCTGCAGTTTGGTGATCTCAAGCTGTTGTTTTGCCACATCAAGCAATTCAGAATTGAAAAGGATGTCGAGATAATATCCCGCCACAGACAAAGAAATGTTGTTTTTCAGCACATCCAGGTCATATTTGCCGGCAAGGACCATGATCTGGTTTTGTTTCACCGAGTTCAATTTCTGTAAACCGTTGAACAATACCATGTTACTGGAGATATAAAAATTGTTTGACCTTACCGTGGTGGTTGCAAAAGTATTCGTGTACTGGTCAATGGTCTGGCCAAAATTCCAGTAGTTAGTCCCGTTGGCATTAAGGTTTGGCAGTAATCCCAGGGCGCTTTGGGTGAGGCTGGCTTTATAGGATTCAACTGTCTGGACCTGTTTTTGTATGTCCAGGTTATTTTCGAGGGCGTAGTTGATGCAGTCTTCGAGCGTCCATACCTTCTGTGGCATGGCTTTGATTGTACACAGCAGCAGAAAAGCAAGAACCAGAATACCCGGAGTTAAGATTTTCAATACCCGCATTGCAATTGGTTTTATAGTTAAGCAAAGATTGGGAGCCTCAAAATTAGACAATTTCCCGTGAATGGTACATTAAGACGAGGAATTCCGATAAAGGTTACAGAATAGTCCTGCCGGTTGGAAAAAAATTGCGACATTGCATCCTGCAAAGCAAGTCATCTTTCGGTCATTTATTTCATTCTCAGAACCTGAAGCACCATATTTGCAAGAAAACAGCCAAAAAATCAGAAAAGTTTTTATCTTTGCCGTTCAGATTTTTATGCAGAAGATGAGAAGACATTTCCCGGCACGTAGAAGCTTCTTTTTCAGGGCTGTTTTACTTATTTCCTTTTTTTTGTTTGCTTACGGAATTACAGGCATTGTTTATGCCCAGGATAATGTGAATCCCTTACCGGCAGGCGAAAGCGTTGTTGGAGGGAATGAACATAAGGTCAAAAAGGCCGAAGGTTTCAATGCCGGTGATATGATCATGGAACATGTTGTGGATAATCATGAATGGCACATTCTTGAAACAGGTAGTTTCAAACTCAGCATCCCTCTCCCGGTTATACTGTATTCCAACGGCAAGTTCTTCGCTTTCTGCTCGTCAAAACTTCATGACGGGCACTCTTACCAGGGATTCAGGCTTGCCGGCAATGATAAAATTGTGAGGGTGGATGCAGTTCCCGGCAGCCCGAAAGTGTATGATTTTTCAATTACCAAAACCGTGCTTGCCATTCTTATCAGCGCCGCCCTTATGTTATTTGTTTTTATTTCCGTTGCCAGGGCATATGCAAGGAACCTCAACAAGGCGCCAAAAGGCATGCAGTCCATGCTTGAGCCCATCATCATTTTTGTCCGAGACGATATTGCCAAGAGTTCCATAGGCGAGAAGAAGTATGAAAAATACATGCCTTACCTTCTCACGATCTTTTTCTTTATTTTCCTGAATAATGTCCTCGGACTGATCCCGATATTCCCGGGAGGCGCCAATGTTACGGGTAACATTGCCGTGACCATGGTAATGGCTGTTTTTACTTTCATACTGACCACGGTAAGCGGGAACAAGCATTATTGGGTTGATATTGTGAATACGCCGGGTGTGCCCTGGTGGCTTAAACTACCTATGCCCCTGATGCCAATTGTTGAGATCATAGGGCTTATTACAAAGCCGTTTGTGCTGATGGTTCGTCTCTTTGCCAACATTACTGCAGGCCACATCATCGCGCTGGGTTTTGTAAGCCTGATCTTTATTTTCGGAGCAATGAACGCAGCCCTGGGATACGGGGTCTCAGTTGTTTCGGTCGCATTCATGATTTTCATGAACCTCCTGGAACTGCTGGTTGCTTTCATACAGGCTTATGTGTTCACCCTGCTGTCGGCGCTTTATTTCGGGCTGGCTACAATTGAACCGGAACATCATTAACAGGTAGCGAGGTAGCGAGAAGCGAAGTAGCGAAAAAATAATAATAAATTGTACATCGAAATTCGTAAATTCAATCGTAAATCGTCCAATCGTAAATTCAGTAGTAACCCTTAATAAAAACAACATGACTCTATTAGCAATTATTCTTCAGGTCGCAGCCAACCTGGTTCCGATCGCAAAGATGGGAGCCGGTTTGGGTGCAGGGATAGCAGTTATCGGTGCCGGTATCGGCATTGGTAAGATCGGGGGCAGCGCTCTCGAATCCATTGCCCGCCAGCCGGAAGCCGTAGGTGATATCCGTTCAAACATGATCATCGCCGCAGCTCTCGTTGAAGGAGTAGCATTTTTTGCTATCGTCGTTTGTCTGCTGATCCTGTTCATCCAGTAGTAACGGCAGGAACTCAACGGTATGACGGTTGGTCATGCCGTTGAGTTCCTTAATCAAAAAAAAGGAACAAACTATGGAACTGATAACCCCCGGATTAGGCCTTATTTTTTGGATGACGCTGGTCTTCCTGGCCCTGGTTTTCCTGCTGAAGAAATTCGCATGGATCCCGATTCTCAAAGCCTTGAAAGACCGGGAAGATGCGATAACCGACGCGTTGTCATCCGCCGATAAGGCGAAGGAAGAAATGAAACAGCTCAAGTTCAGCAATGAACAGCTGCTGTCAGAAGCCAAGAATGAGAGGGATAATATCCTTAATGAGGCAAGGAAGATCAAGGAGAAGATCATCGAGGAAGCCCGTGTGAAAGCCAGCGAAGAGGCCGGGCGTATTACGGCCAGCGCCCTTGAAAATATCAGGAATGAGAAGATGGCCGCACTTACTGAACTCAAGAATGAAGTGGGACAACTTTCACTCGATATTGCAAAAAGGATACTGCAGAGGGAACTTGCAGATCCTAAGAAACAGGAAGAATTTGCAAACCAGCTCCTGGATGAAATAAAACTTAATTAAGCGAGATGAACGTTACCCTCATCGCCGAACGTTACGCAAAGGCCCTGTTCGAAATGGCCCTGGAGAAGAATGCCCTGGAAGATGTCAACAAAGACGTACTCAGGCTTGCAATTATTCTTCAGGAGAACAAGTCTCTCAGGCTTTTCCTCAGGGCGCCCATCATCAACCCCGGGAAAAAGCGCAAGGTGATGGATGAAATCATCAGGGGGTTCAACCCGGTCACTGTAACCTTTATCAACCTGCTTATTGCGAAAAGGCGTGAGAGGACCATCCCCGAGATAACCATCCAGTTCATTGCACAATATAACAGCTACAAGAATATTATCATTCTTAAGGTTGTGAGTGCCGTTACTATGAGTGAAGATCTGAAGACCCGGCTGATCTCAATGATGGCAGGGTTTACCGGAGCCAATATCGAGATCAATGAAGAAATTGACCCTTCGGTGATCGGTGGTTTTGTGCTGAGCTGGGACGACAAACAATATGATGCCAGCATCCTGAAGCAGCTTGAAAGAATGAGAAAGGGTGTGGCGAGGATTAATTTATATGTAAAAGGGATAGATCATGGCAGACATTAAACCCGCTGAAGTTACTGCGATTCTGCGCAAAGAACTTGCAGGTTATGTGAACGTGACCGAGCTTGAAGAAGTCGGCACAGTTCTTACCGTCGGTGACGGGATCGCAAGAATTTACGGAATGAACAATGTCGGTTCCGGAGAACTTATCGAGTTTGAAAAGAACGGGGTTCTGGGCATTGCACTGAACCTTGAGGAAGACAATGTGGGCGCAGTTATTCTTGGCGAATATTCCGATATGAAGGAAGGCGACAAGGTTAAACGTACCCGCAAAATTGCTTCAATAGACGTGGGTGAAGGACTGCTTGGCCGTGTCATAAATACCCTTGGCCAGCCTATCGACGGTAAAGGCAGCATACAGGGCCAGCTATACCAGATGCCGCTCGAACGCAAAGCCCCGGGGGTTATATTTCGTCAACCGGTGAACCAGCCGCTTCAGACGGGGATAAAAGCTATCGATGCGATGATCCCTATCGGACGGGGCCAGCGCGAGCTCATCATCGGTGACCGCCAGACCGGTAAAACGGCAATTGCAATTGATACCATCATCAACCAGAAACATTTTTACGAAAAGGGAGAACCTGTTTATTGTATCTATGTTGCCATTGGCCAGAAAGGTTCAACCGTTGCCAATATTGTAAAAATACTTGAAGACAAAGGCGCCCTGCCATACACTGTGATCGTTATGGCCACCGCTTCCGACCCTGCGGCCATGCAGTATTATGCACCTTTTGCAGGGGCTTCGATCGGAGAATTTTTCCGTGATACCGGACGCCCGGCGCTTGTGATCTATGACGATTTATCGAAACAGGCAGTTTCTTACCGTGAAGTTTCTCTTCTGCTCCGCCGCCCCCCGGGACGCGAAGCCTATCCGGGTGACGTATTCTACCTGCATTCACGTCTCCTGGAACGTGCCGCAAGGATCATCTCTGCGGATGACATCGCTAAAAAGATGAACGACCTGCCCGAATCCATCAGGCATATGGTCAAAGGGGGAGGTTCGCTTACCGCTCTTCCTATCATTGAAACCCAGGCCGGTGATGTTTCGGCTTACATCCCCACGAATGTGATCTCGATCACCGACGGGCAGATCTTTCTCGAAACCGGATTGTTCAACGCGGGTATACGGCCTGCCATCAACGTAGGTATTTCAGTTTCCAGAGTGGGGGGTAACGCCCAGATCAAATCTATGAAGAAGATCGCCGGTACACTTAAACTCGACCAGGCAGAATTCCGCGAACTTGAAGCTTTTGCAAAATTCGGTTCCGACCTTGACCCTGCTACCAAGCAGGTTATTGAAAAGGGAGCCAGGAATGTGGAGATCCTGAAACAGCCCCAGTACTCTCCAATGCATGTAAGCGAGCAGATTGCGATCATTTACTGCGGTACCAGGAACCTTTTAAGGAATATCCCCGTACGCAGCATTTTGAATTTCGAGGTCGAATTCCTGCATCATATGAGAACCATGCACCAGGATGTTCTTGACAATCTCGGAAAAGGACTGCTGAAGGATGAGGACCTGAAAGTACTGGAACAGGCCGCTAAGGATATTTCGAAGAAATACGAAGAAAAGAAATAAATTCAACTAATGGGCGGACTTAAGGAAGTCAGAATACGTATTGCGTCGGTAAAGTCGACCCAGCAGATCACTTCCGCCATGAAAATGGTGGCGGCATCCAAACTGAGGAAGGCACAGAATTCCATTATCAAACTAAGGCCGTATGCAGCAAAACTCAGGGAAATGCTGCAAAACCTCAGCGGGAGTATTGAGAACTCAGGAGAAAGCAAATACTCTGAACAACGTGAGCCCCAAAAGATACTCCTGGTAGTCATTGCTTCCAACAGGGGCCTTTGCGGAGCGTTCAATTCCAATATCATGAAGGCTACGCTTGCTCTCATTGCCGAAAAATACCAGTCCCAGTTCAGTAAAGGTAATGTGAGCATTATCACTATCGGCAAAAGGGCAACAGAGTATTTTACCAAGAGGAATTACAATGTGGCAGCCCATCATGATGAATTCTTTGACAAGCTCACTTTCGCCAACTTAGCGCCTTTTGCAGAATCCCTGATGCAGGCATTTGTGGGAAAAGAATTCGACCGGATCGAGATCATTTACAACCAGTTCAAGAATGCGGCCGTACAAAAGCTTGTCAATGAGCAATTCCTCCCCATAGTACAGGATGCTTCAGCTGATAAATCAAAAAAAGGCCAGGCCGCTGCCGATTATATTTTCGAACCTGACAAGGAAACCGTTGTCAGGGAACTCATTCCAAAAACCTTGCGTATCCAGGTGTTTAAAGCTGTGCTGGATTCTTATGCCGCTGAGATGGGGGCCAGGATGACAGCCATGCAACAGGCAACGGATAATGCCAAAGACCTTCTCCGCAACCTTAACATTTCTTACAACAAGGCAAGGCAAAACCAGATCACCAGCGAACTCATCGAGATTGTATCGGGGGCTGAGGCGCTGAAAGGATAATTTTTTTGAATAATCGAATAATCGAATAACGAATTATGAATTACGAAGTAGTCCATAATACAGGGGGAAAATAAATCATTTCATGATTAGAAATCGAATTTAAAATGATCACAAAAAATGTTGAAAAGGCTCTGAACGAGCAGATCAAAAGGGAAGAAGATTCTTCACGTCTTTATCTGGCAATGGCATCCTGGGCCGAGAGGGCAGGAAACCCCGGGGCGGCCGACTGGCTTTATGCACAGACCGAGGAGGAGCGCCTTCACATGCTTAAACTGGTGCATTATCTCAACGACCGCGGGGGAAATGCTGTCATCCCTGCTCTTACAGCCCCGAAAGCAGGCTATAAAACCCTGCTGGATGTATTCCAGAACGTTTTGAAACACGAGGAGTTCATATCTGCTTCCATCAATGATCTCTATGCTGTTTGTGTTACTGAAAAAGATTTTACCACCGCGAACTACCTTCAGTGGTATATCACCGAACAGGTTGAGGAAGAAAGCACGGTGCGCAGCATTCTTGACCAGATCAGGCTTGCAGGTACTGAACAGGGCGGGTTGTTCCTGATGGATAAGGAATTCGGGACCAGGGCTTTGGCCAAACGTGCAGCTCTCGCAGCCGCAGGGGGCACAGGTCAGGCCACCTAGGTCTTATTGTTCCAGGAGTTTCAATAACCGGTTATACCATGCTCTACCGTATTTCCTGATCAGGGCCTGATCAAGGAAACGATACATCAGCACTTTTTCCTTATGTCCTTTTTCAACTGCCTTTTTGCAGATGGACCATTTATGATAGTTAAGGGCATCCTCGCCACTGGCAAGTTGTTTAATACGGATGGGATAAAGATTGCATGAAACGGGTTTGGGAAAGGGGATGGCTTTCTCCTGGAAAGCTTTCTCGACGGCACAACGGGCAATGCCATCCTCATAATAAACAAAAGCACATTCCCTGTCCTGGACAAGAGGCGTAACATAATTTCCGTCGGCATCATAATCGAAAACACCTGAAGACGCCACAACCTGTTTCCCTCCTGCCAGCATATAGGGAAGAATAAGCTCCAGGTAGTCTTCGAGGAGGGAGATCTCTAATTCCTCCAGCGGAGCCCCTGCATCACCCTCCACGCAGCAGGCCCCCTTGCAAGAATCCAGGTCACAGCAGAAAAAGCTGTTACGGACATCGTCGGATATCAACGTTTTATCAAAAAGTATCATTAGCCAATTTCACGGGTTTCTGGCATTTTTGCTCCATCAATCGTTTTGTGGCGGTAGGATAGCCACAATCCTCAGCGGTGAGCCGCTTCCGCCTTTGATCTTCATCGGGAGTGCCACAATATATGCTCCTGTTGCGGGCAGTTCATCGAGATTGCAAAGGTTTTCATACATGGTAAGAGAGGCTGCGGTCAGGATCCTGTGGGTTTGAAAGTCCTTCGACTGCCCGAAATCAATACTCGGAGTGTCAAGACCGATCGCATTCACCTTACGGTATGTCGTAATCCAGGTTGAGGCTTCAGGCGACAGTCCGGGGAAATGCAATTCCGCCACTCCTTCGGGTCCCTTTTTAAGGGTGCCGGTATACCTGAGATGGTCAGTCCAGTATTTTGCAAACCCGGTGTTAAGGATGATGATGGCTCCACCGGGAATCCTCCCATGCTGGTGCTCCCAGTTTTTAATATCGTCGGCACTGATAAGATAATCCCGGTCCTTTGAACATTGTTCTTTCACGTCAATGACCACACCCGGCCCATGGAGCTGGGAAACCGGTACCTGGTCTACGGTGTTCCCTCCCTTATGAAAATGAATGGGGGCATCAAGATGAGTGCCTCCGTGTTCTTCAGCTGCATATTTGAATGATGAATAAAAATACCCCTTTTCGGTTATGCCGTAAAAGATCGTATCATGCCTGAAGTTCACATCGGTAGGCCAGTAAACCGTTGTAGAATCATAATCATGCGTAAGATCTATCCATTTTGCATTCTGAAGCTGAAGACCGAGATCAGGCCGGCTGCAGGCGACACCCAGCAGGCAGGCTGCAATAAAAAATATGTTTTTCATAGGGTAATGATTGAAGGCAACCAAAATTAATGCATTTTTTCGGAGCCTGCAAACCGACGCATTCTCATCCGCAGGCAGGAACCTGTGAAAAAAAACACAGCCGGGGCGGTTTTATTGTTTTTATGGTTAATTTGCATGCCCTAAATCTGCGATCCATTATGTTCAAAACCAACGAATATTTTGAAGGTAAAGTTAAATCCATTGCTTTCAATACTGCTGAAGGACCAGCCACGATCGGTGTTATGGCCGGGGGAGAATATGAATTCGGAACGTCCACCGTCGAATTTATGACGGTGACATCAGGGAGTATGACGGTTAAACTGCCTGGTGAAACCGAATGGAAGACCTTCAAGCCGTTCGAAACTTTTATCGTTGCAAAAGACCAAAAATTCAACCTCCGGATACAGTCCGACGTTTCGTATCTCTGTCTTTACCGCTGACCCTAAAGGGCAGATTGACAAATCTCAACACCCCTAATGATATTTTACGGGTCGGATAGTGTATTTATTTGTAAATGAATATACTACTAATTATCTACATAGTATCATCTGTTTCATTGGTTAGGTTAAGTCAGATAAATTTCTAATTTTGCGGCCAGATCTGTTAACATGTTAACATTATGAGTGCTGAAAGCCTGATTCTATTTTTTATAGTCGGGGCATTTTTAGTTGGTATCGCCCTGCTATTCTCGAGTTACATCCCGCCAACGTCAACTAATCCCCAGAAAGCCGAAGCTTACGAATGCGGTATTCCCACGGAAGGCATTACCTGGCTGCAGTTCAATGTAGGGTATTATCTTTTCGCGATCATTTTTCTCGTGTTCGATGTTGAAGCAGTGTTCATCTTCCCCTGGGCTGTTATGATGAAAACCATGGGAATCACTGCCTTTACCGAGATCGTGATTTTCTTTTTCGTATTGGGTATAGGACTTCTTTATGCCTGGAAGAAAGGAGCATTGAAATGGGAATAAAAAGCATGAAAGAAAAGGATTTCCAGGACAACGAAACCCTGGAATTATTCAGGAAAACAGGTTCCGGCATACTGATGACCACCATAGATGCAGTCATTGACTGGGGGCGATCAAATTCGGTCTGGCCCCTGACGTTTGCTACCAGTTGCTGCGGTATTGAAATGATGGCCACAGGCGCTTCACGCCATGACTTCGCCCGTTTCGGCATTGAAGTGTACCGTGCCAGCCCCCGCCAGGCCGATGTGATCGTTGTTGCCGGGACCATCGTGAACAAGATGGCCCCTGTTTTAAAACGCTTATATGACCAGATGTCCGAACCCCGGTATGTCATTGCCATGGGTGCATGCGCTGTCTCCGGGGGTCCGTTCTATTATAATTCCTACCATGTGGTAAGGGGTGTTGACCAGGTGATCCCGGTAGATGTTTACATCCCCGGATGCCCTCCCCGCCCGGAAGCATTATTATACGGTGTGATGCAGCTTCAGCGAAAGATCAAGCTCGAAACCATCACCCGTCCTGAAGAATCCATGATCATGGGACGTAAATAAACAATTTTCGCTATTTCGCTATTTCACCATTTCGCTACTTATAAATATGGATAATGAAACCTTAAAAGCCAGGATCCTCGGGATTGTGCCCGAAGCACAGCCGGAAGAGAACAAGCAGTATCTGACCCTGGTGGTCCCGGCATCCCAAATGCATGGCCTGGGGGAAAAACTGAAGAACACCCCGGAGCTGAGCTTCGATTTTCTATTCTGTTTAAGCGGGGTGGATTACGGTAAGGAGCTAGCCGTGGTATATCATCTTAATTCCACGGTGCACAAGCATACTGTCGTTCTCAAGGTAAAGACCGGCGACAGGGCTAATCCCGGCTTCGACACGGTTTGTGATATCTGGAGAACTGCCGAATTCCATGAACGGGAGACCTACGATATGTTCGGTATAAAGTTTAACAACCATCCCGATCTTCGCCGGATTTTCCTTGACGAAGAATGGAAGGGTTATCCCCTGCGCAAGGATTATGTGGATGAAGTTAACATCGTTGAATTTTAGTTTATGAAAGAGATAATTAACCTGCCTGTCAGCAAGATCGAGGAAGAGGAGTACCATATCAACATGGGCCCGCAGCATCCGTCGACACACGGTGTGCTGCGCCTGGTGGTTTCCCTCCAGGGTGAGATGGTAAAGAGCCTGAAACCACATTGCGGGTACATCCACCGTGGTATAGAAAAAATGTGTGAGAAAGACACCTATCCCCAGGTGATCCACCTTACCGACAGGATAGATTATCTTTCGGCCCATATCAACAACCATGCGGTTTGCCTGCTGGTTGAAAAGGCCCTGGAAATCGAGGTACCTGAAAGGGTGAAATACATCAGGACCATCATGGATGAGCTGGCCAGGATACAGTCCCACCAGCTCTGGTGGTCAAGTTTCGGTATGGACCTGGGCGGGCTGACCTGTTTCTTTTACGGCCTCCGCGACCGTGAAATGATCCTGGATATCTGGGAGGAAACGACAGGAAGCCGTTTTCTGCAGAGTTACAACTGCCCGGGCGGTGTTATGCAGGATCTCCATCCGAACTTCCAGAAGAGAGTCCATTCTTTCATCAAAACATTCAAGAAGAAGATCAAAGACTACGACCGTATCCTTTCAGGCAACGTTATCTTCGAACAGCGCAGCATGGGGGTAGGGATGCTTTCGAAAGAGGATGCCATCAGTTACGGGGTTACCGGTCCTTCGGGACGCGGATCCGGCTGGTCCTGCGATATCCGCAAGAATGAACCATACAGCATGTATGGCCAGGTCCAGTTCAACGAGGTCCTCCGTTATGGCTGTGACACGTATTCGCGTTATATGGTTCGTATGCAGGAAATGCATGAATCGATGAATATCATCGAGCAGCTGATCGATAACATCCCTGCAGGAGATTATTCGGCCAAGATGAAAGCTGTGATCAAGCTACCCGCAGGTGAGTATTTCCAGAAGGTCGAATCGGCAAGGGGTGAACTGGGCGTTTATGTTGTCAGCGACGGGAACAAGACCCCGTACAGGATGAAATTCCGCACTCCCAGTTTCTCAAACCTGAGTGTGCTTGATCATATCAGCCGCGGTATGAAAATTGCCGACCTTGTGGCTATCGGCGCTTCTCTTGACTTAGTTATTCCGGATATTGACAGATAAAAACAAGGTAATATGACCTTTAATATTTACGATTTTACATCATTCAACCAGTGGATTGACAAGGGGCTGAACAGCATCATGTCACCTACCTGGGCGTTGGTCACAGAGTGGGTTATCATCGGGGTAGTCTTCCTGCTTTTCTATGCAGTTGTCGGCCTTTTCCTGGTGTATGCCGAAAGAAAGGTTTGTGCATTCATGCAGAACCGTGTGGGGCCGAACCGTGTGGGGCCTTACGGCATTTTCCAGACTATCGCCGACTTTATCAAGCTGCTCATGAAGGAGCTGGTGTATATCAAGGATTCGGATAAGCTGCTGTTCAACATTGCACCCTTCATTGTGATCATTGCCTCGTTCATGGCTTTATCGGCAGTGCCTTTTGCCAAAGGGCTTCATGCCATCGATTTCGACATCGGGATCCTTTATGTGATCGCGGTGTCATCCCTGGGGGTTGTTGGAGTTCTCCTTGCAGGCTGGTCATCCAACAATAAATATTCCCTGATCGGCGCCATGAGAAGCGGGGCTCAGATCGTCAGCTATGAACTCTCGGTAGGCCTGTCACTGCTTACAATCATCGTTTTAGCAGGGACCATGCAGTTCTCGGAGATCGTCGAAATGCAGAGAAACGGCTGGTTCATTTTCAAAGGACATATCCCGGCTGTCATTGCATTTGTTATTTTCCTCATCGCAAGTACGGCCGAGACAAATCGCGGTCCCTTTGACCTTGCCGAAGCCGAATCGGAGCTTACAGCCGGCTTTCATACCGAATACTCGGGGATCAAATTTGCATTCTTCTTCTTAGCCGAATACATGAACATGTTCCTTGTTGCTTCCATTGCAGCAACAGTGTTTTGGGGAGGCTGGATGCCATTCCATGTTTCGGGATGGGAAGCATTCAATCATATCATGGACTATATTCCTCCCTTTGTTTGGTACATAGGCAAGACAGGCTTTATCATCTGGCTGATGATGTTATTCAAATGGACATTCCCCCGCCTGCGTATCGACCAGCTGCTGACTCTGGAGTGGAAATACCTGCTCCCGATCAACCTGGTCAACATACTGGTAATGGCATTTTTAGTATTAATGCACTGGCATTTTTAAGCATACTATGAACAGCTTCTTTAAGTACTTTACAGATATTTTCCACGGGGTGAAATCCCTGCTAACAGGGATGTCGGTTACAGGCCGGTATTTCTTCAGCCCCGGGCAGATCGTAACGCAGCAATATCCTGAAAACAGGAAAACCCTGCAGATGTTCGAACGATTCAAAGGTGAGGTCATCATGCTTCACGACAGCAATAACCAGCATCGCTGCAACGGATGCGGTATTTGCGAGAATAATTGTCCGAATGGTTCCATTGAGGTCATCCCGGCAAGGGTCCCAGGAGAGGATGGTAAGCCAAAACGCATCATCGACAAACATATTTACCATCTGGGCATGTGTACTTTCTGCGGACTATGCGTTAAGAACTGCCCTTCCAATGCACTTGGTTTCGGACAGGAGTTTGAGCATGCGGTGTTCGACCGTGCCAAACTTACAAAAGTGTTAAATCAACCCGGTTCATCCATCATTAAAGGTGTAGAGTAATGACGAACAATCAATTCATGTTTTTGCTATTTTCGGTGGTGATCGTAGTTTTTTCACTGCTCACCGTGACCAGCAGGCGCATCCTCAGGGCTGCCACTTTCCTGTTGTTTGTGCTGGTCTCCACGTCAGGACTGTATTTCCTGCTCAGGTTCAACTTCCTTGCAGCCATACAGCTTACGCTTTACGCAGGAGGCATTGTCGTGCTGATCATCTTCTCGATCCTGCTCACCAGCCATATCAGCGAAAAGCTGAGCCTTCCGCCGGTGACCAAGAGGATTTATGCTGCGATTGCAGCAGTTGCGGGAGGCGTACTCTGCATTCTTACGATATTGCAAACGGAGTTTGTACAGAAAACCTTCGACCCTTCAAGGGTGGATATTCATACCATCGGCCAGGGCATGCTCAGCACGGGTAAGTATGGTTATGCGCTTCCTTTTGAAGTCATCAGCGTGCTGCTGCTTGCTGCGATGATCGGATCTATTATACTGGCTAAGAAAAGAAAAGATTAATTTTTAAATATACCCGCTATGTTTGAAGGCGTACCCATTCACTGGTTCCTGGTTCTCTCCACCGTAATGTTTTTTATAGGGATCTACGGATTCCTTGTACGGAAAAACCTGATCACCATGCTGATGTCGCTCGAGCTCATCCTGAATTCGGTCTGCATCAACTTCGTGGCATTTAACAAGATCCTTTTCCCGGAGCATCTCGAAGGGATGTATTTCACGCTCTTCATCATTGCAGTTGCCGCAGCCGAGGCTTCGGTGGCCATAGCAATCATCATCAATATTTACCGCCGTATAGTGAACATTGATGTTGAGAACATGAATGAAATGAAATACTAAATAAAGTACAAAGTACAAAGTACGAAGGAAGAAAAAGATTTACGATTAATACAAACAAAATATGATCGATTTCAGTTACACCATCTGGATACTTCTGATACCACTGATAGTGTTCGTGGGAACGGGGCTTACCGGCAACAGGTTCAAACCCATAGTGACCGGTATTATAGGAACCACGGGGCTGGGAATTAATTTTTTACTGGCAATCATCACTGCCTACAAGTACTTTTTTGTACTCGACAAGGTCGGTGGCGCTTATCAGAAGCTGCTGGGTTTCAATATGACCTGGCTTCACCTGACCGATAAGCTTCATATCGACATAGGCGTATTGCTGGATCCCATTTCGGTTATGATGCTCATTGTAATCACGACGGTATCCTTCATGGTACATATTTATTCACTCGGTTATATGAAAGGGGAGAAAGGGTTTGCACGTTTCTTCTCCATCCTTTCGCTTTTTAGCTTCTCAATGCTGGGACTGGTTATTGCGACCAACATCTTCCAGATGTATATTTTCTGGGAACTTGTAGGGGTTTCATCCTTCCTGCTCATCGGTTTCTACTATGAGAAAGACTCTGCAGTAGCCGCAAGCAAAAAAGCATTCATCGTGACCCGTTTTGCCGACCTGGGATTTCTCATCGGCATCCTGCTCCTGTCGTACATGACAGGCACCTTTGATTTTATAACTCTTACCGGCCCCAACAGCCCTGCCTTTACCTCAGGCCAGGGGATCATGTTCCTGGGCATGTCGACAATGACCTGGTCAATGCTATTCGTTTTCATGGGCGGTGCCGGTAAATCGGCCATGTTCCCCCTGCATATCTGGCTGCCCGATGCCATGGAAGGCCCGACGCCTGTGTCGGCCCTCATCCATGCTGCAACCATGGTGGTTGCAGGTGTTTACCTCGTTGCAAGGATGTTCCCGATTTTCCATCATGAGCAGTCGGCCCTTGAAATTGTAGCATGGGTGGGAGGATTTACTTCGCTTTTTGCAGCAGTGATAGCCTGCACCCAGTATGATATCAAACGTGTTCTCGCTTATTCCACCATGTCGCAGATCGGATACATGATGCTGGCGCTCGGCGTTTCGGGATACGGGGGTGAAGATGGCCTGGGTTACATGGCCTCCATGTTCCACCTGTTCACGCACGCTTTCTTCAAAGCCTTGCTTTTCTTAGGGGCAGGAGCTATCATTCACGCCGTCCACAGTAATTATATGAACGAAATGGGTGGTTTAAGAAAGTACCTTCCCATAACCCATGCGACTTTCCTGATTGCCTGTCTTGCCATTTCGGGGATCCCTCCTTTTGCAGGATTTTTCAGCAAGGACGAGATCCTGGTGGCTGCTTTCCATCACAACAAAGCCTTGTTTGCCATGGAATACCTGGTTGCAGGTATGACAGCATTTTATATGTTCCGCCTGTATTTCAACGTATTCTGGGGTAAGGACCAGCATTACCATCATGCCCCTCATGAAGCCCCGGTGACCATGACACTTCCCTTGATCGTCCTTGCAATAGGGTCAACCTTTGCAGGATTTATTCCTTTTACCAAGCTTGTCACTTCCGACAGCCTTCCGTTCGAAACACATACCGAATGGGGGATTGCAATACCTTCAATTCTCATTGCTTTGGTGGGAATAGGGATTGCAACCATGCTGTATATGAAAAGTTCAGACAAATCAAAGAAAATTGCAACTGCACTCGGCGGGTTATACACAGCTGCATACAGCAAGTTTTATATTGACGAAGTGTATCTCTTCATCACCAAAAAAATATTGTTCAATTATGTATCCAGACCGGTAGCGTGGTTCGACCGTCATATAGTCGACGGCACTATGAACCAATTGGCCTATATAACCAATGTGGCTTCCGACAGGATCAAGGGATTCCAGAGCGGCCAGCTCCAGCAGTATGCCCTGGCTTTCATTTCGGGGGTAATTGCCCTTGCTTTGTTATTCATTTATTTATGGACCAACTAAAACGATAAGATAATGAGCTTTCTGTTATTGTTCATCGTAATCCCTGTTCTGACCACCATTGGTATATTCTTCAGCAAGACCCATATGCAGGTCAAGTGGACCGCCGTTATCGGTATGAGTTGCCAGCTGATCCTGGCAGGGACCCTCATTTATCTTTTCCTGGCTGCCAGGGCTGCAGGGAATACAGCCGAGATCCTGTTCTCTCAGGACATGGTGTGGTACAAGAATCTGAATATACATTTCTTTATTGGTGTGGACGGCGTTTCGGTTGCTATGATCGGGCTGACTTCGTTAGTGATTTTTGCCGGTATCTTTGCATCATGGGATGTGACTGACCTGCCGAGGGAATTTTTTAGTTCTCTCATTCTTCTTGCTGCAGGGGTTTTCGGCTTTTTTATTTCGCTGGACCTGTTCACCCTTTTCCTTTTCTACGAAATCGCGGTGATCCCGATGTACCTTCTTATCGGTATATGGGGCAGCGGTCCGAGGCATTATTCCGCTATGAAGCTTACTTTAATGCTGATGGGCGGTTCGGCCCTCATCATGCTTGGTTTATTAGGCCTTTATTTTAATTCCGCACCCGGAGGCGGTCAGCTTACATTCAATCTCATCCAGATCTCCAAGGTATCGATTCCCATGGCGGCCCAGCGTTTCTTCTTCCCCTTCCTTTTTATTGGATTCGGGGTACTTGGCGCACTTTTCCCTTTCCATACTTGGTCGCCCGACGGTCATGCGTCTGCACCAACCGCCGTATCCATGCTTCATGCAGGCGTACTGATGAAACTCGGGGGTTATGGCTGTTACCGTGTTGCAGTATTCCTTCTGCCCGGCGCCGCTCATGAAATGGCATGGATTTTTCTGATCCTTACAACTATCGGGGTTGTTTACGGAGCCTTCGGAGCCATCTGGCAGAAAGACCTTAAATATATTAACGCATATTCCTCGGTAAGCCATTGCTCCCTTGTCCTGTTCGCGGTTTTGATGATGAACCAGACGGCCATGAACGGGGCGATCATGCAGATGATCTCCCATGGTATCATGACCGCCCTCTTCTTTGCCCTTATCGGGATGATCTATGGACGCACCCACACCCGGTATATCAACGAAATGGGTGGCCTGATGAAAGTCATGCCTTTCCTTGCCGTTGCTTATGTTATCGGCGGCCTCGCTTCGCTCGGCCTTCCTGGCTTCAGCGGGTTCGTTGCCGAAATGACGATTTTTGTAGGTTCTTTCCAGCATAATGATGTTTTCCACAGGGTATGCACCATTCTCGCAGTTTCATCCATCGTGGTCACCGCGGTGTATATCCTGCGGGTTGTGGGGATACTGTTGCTTGGCAAGATCAAAAATCCGGATTTCAATCATATCACCGACGGGAAATGGTTTGACCGTATCAGCGTCGTTGCCCTGATCATTGGTATTACCGCCATCGGTATGGCGCCGTTATGGCTCAGCGATATGATCAATAACGGACTTGTACCGGTAATGCAGAGGATTTTACTTGCAGGCCCGATACTTCATTAAAAAGAAAAAAGTAAAAAATTTATAAATACCCGACCCATGTTGATCATGAGACACGAATTACTGCTGATTGCTATCACGGTAATTCTTTTACTTGTTGAGATTTTTCTTCCCGCCGGTAAAAAAGAGAGGATTATAACACCTGCCATCCTGCTCATGCTGGCTGTTCTTATCCTGGGTTTCGTGCCCGGGCCGACAGGCAGTTTGTTCGGCGGTATGTACCAGACTTCAGCCCTGATCATTATGCTGAAGAACATCCTGAATATAGGGGCTTTCATTGTAATGGTCCAGAGTGCCGACTGGCTCAGGAAACCAGAGAACGCCGAGAAGATAAGCGAATATTATATTCTGCTTCTTTCGACCCTGATCGGGATGCAATACATGATCTCTTCGGGCGACTTCCTGATGTTCTACCTTGGACTTGAGCTTGCCACCATTCCACTGGCAGCACTTGCAGCTTTCGAACGTTTAAAGGAAAAATCAGCAGAAGCAGGGGTAAAACTTATCTTTTCTTCAGCTTTGTCGTCGGGAATCCTGCTTTACGGCCTTTCGATGATTTACGGTACAACAGGAACTCTTTATTTTACCGAAGTCGGACCTGCTTTTACAGGCACACCCCTGCAGGTGCTTGGTTTCATCTTTTTCTTTGCAGGCATGGCATTCAAGATCTCCCTGGTTCCTTTCCATCTCTGGACTGCCGATGTATACGAAGGAGCCCCGGTAAACATCACTTCATATCTTTCGGTAGTTTCCAAAGGAGCCGCAGCATTCATTTTAACAATACTTCTGTATACCGTTTTCAGCAAGATCGCCCTGATGTGGAGCAACGTCCTGTACATTATTATCATACTTACAATCACGCTGGGGAACCTCTTTGCAATCCGCCAGCAGAACCTGAAACGGTTCCTTGCTTTCTCTTCCATCGCCCAGGCAGGTTTTATTCTCCTGGGGATCATCGGGCAAAGTCAGTATGGGATGGCTACAGTGATCTATTTTGTGCTGGTTTACATCTTTTCAAACCTTGGCGCTTTCGGAGTGGTCACCATCGTGTCAAACCGCACAGGGTTTGAAGCGATCAACGATTATGACGGATTTTACAGGACCAACCCAAGGCTGGCCATGGTCATGATGCTGTCACTCTTTTCCCTTGCAGGCATCCCGCCTGTAGCCGGTTTCTTCGGTAAATTCTTCCTTTTTGCCGCCGCGGCCAATCACGGGCTCTATATACTGGTCCTTATCGCAATCATCAACACCATCATTTCATTATACTACTACCTGCTGGTTATCAAGGCCATGTTCCTGAACCGCAGCGACAGGCCTATCCAGCGTATTAAAAGCGATTTCTATACGAGCCTTGGCCTGATACTCTGCCTGATCGGTATTTTTGCAATCGGCATTTTCAGTACAGTTTTTGAAACCATCAACGGGCTGAGCTTCGGATTATATTAACAGATAGCGAGAAGTGAGGTAGCGAGGTAGCGAGAAGCGAGGTAGCGAAATTAAATAGCGAGATAGCGAAAAAAAAAAGATTATGCTTAAAGGGAAACATACGGTTATTGAGATAGAAGGTGTTCGTTGCACTGTTGTTGAGACAGGTGTTTCAGACGAGAGGGTGAAATTCCTGAAAGAGATCCTTGAATTTAACGGATACGAGGTAAAAACCGAAAAAGAAAAAGCAAAAGACGGTTCTGCCCTGGCAACATCTGTTATCGGAGTAACAGATATAGTGTTCAGCGCCATGATCAATCTTTACGAAAGGAAGCTTTTGAGGAAGGATGGCCATATACTGAACCCTGCTTTCTGGAACCAGTGGCCCGACAAGGACTGGGACATACCGTATTACATGGTGCAGAGATAAGGTAGCGAGGTAGCGAGAAGTGAGGTAGCGAAATAAAATTTTAGACCGTTATTGGGCATTTAAGAAAAATAAGAGATTTCCTTTTTTTTACTAAATTCTATTCCTGAATTAATCCTTAAATTTCGCTACCTCACTTCTCGCTACCTCGCTACCTCATTTACATGAAGAAATATTACAAATACTTCGCCTACCTCGTTGCCTGCCTGTATTTTTTCCTCGGGGTTTTTATCTTCATTAGCCCCATGCTTCGCTACCTTCCACAAACCACAAAAGTCATCTTTTCGGTTTTTCTTTTCCTTTACGGGGGATTCCGCCTGGCCAGGATATGGTCAAAGTCGAGGGAAGAAAGAGAGGAATGACCGATTTTTCTTGCATTTTCACTTGTTTCCCGTTATTTTAGCCTATTAATTTTAAAGGTGCAATAATATTATTCATAAATTTGTGTTTCATTTTTGATAAACTTGCTGATTGTAAGCATTTAATGATTTTATGAAAACAGGAAAAGCAAGTATCTGGACTTACGAAGCGGCAGGGTTAATAATCCTGCTGTTTTTGGCTTCATGCGGAGGAGGGAGCGGAAGCAAAGAGACCGATAATCCGACGCATGGAAAGATGAAAGTAGGAGTCGATGATTCCTACCGCCTTCTGCTTGATTCAGAGATCTATACTTTCGAATCACTTTATAAATATGCAAAGTTCGATGCAGTTTACAGCAATGAATCTGATATTGTCGACCTGTTCATGAAGGATTCGCTGCCCCTGATTTTTATAAGCCGTAAACTCACCGTTGATGAAGAAAAATATCTTAACTCCAGGCAGTTCATTCCAAAGACTACCCTGATTGCCTTTGACGGCCTTGTGTTAATTGTCAATCCTGAAAATCCTGACACAAACCTGTATTATGATAAAATCGAAGGCATCTTCAAGGGTGAGATCAGGACATGGAAACAGATGAACCCTAAATCAAAACTGGGGGACATCAAGGTTGTTTTTGATAATTACAAATCATGTAACCCGAGGTATATCAGGGAAAAATTCAATCTGGCCAAGTTGCCTGCAAGTTGTTTTGCAGTGAATTCCAATGCAGATGTCATATCATTCGTTGCAAATAACCTTAATGCCATAGGTGTTATCAGTGTAAACTGGATCAGCGACAAAGAAGATACGGTGTCAAACCGTTTCCTGAAACAGATAAAGGTTGTTGGTGTAAGCGGACCCGGTAATAATGATCCCGGTTCCACTTTCTACAAACCGTACCAGGCATATATTGCCCAGGGGGATTATCCATTTACAAGAAATATTTATTGCATCAACAGGCAGACTTACAGAGGTCTTGCCTACGGCTTATCTTCATTTGTTGCAGGGGAGAAGGGCCAGCTGATCATTCTGAGGTCGGGGATGGTTCCTGCCGCCATGCCTGTCAGGATTGTTGAAATTAAACATTAACTTATAGCACAAATAACCTTATGATGATTAATTCAAAAAAAACGGGACTGGTTATGGGTTTAATGCTTGTATTCCCATTTTTAACGGCAATCCACGCACAGGATCTGAAATCGGTGATACGGCTTATGCGGAGCGAACAATTCAGGGCGGCTGCGTCCGGTTATAAGGCTTTATTGAAACAGAATCCTGCCGATGGAGAAGTATATTATTACTACGGCGAGAATTTCATCAATGAATACTTTTCCGATACATCCAATAATTCGCTTAAAGAAATTTCAGATTCCGCAAGGATGATCTTCCAGCTTGGAATTCAAAAGGATCCTGCAAATCCTCTGAACCTTGTGGGGATGGGTGAGATCGCCATGCTGAACAAGGATGTAGCCGGAGGACAGGACTTTTATGCCAAAGCATTTGCCCTGCTTCCGAGCAAGGCCAACAAGAACATTGTGATGGACCCGTCGAAACAGGCCAATGTCCTGATCAGGATGGCTAACGGTTATGTAAGGGCACATGTTAAAGATACCGCAAAGATTTTCTCTATTTTGAAGAATGCAGAAAAGCTGGATCCAAAGAACTATGAGTTGTTTATTGTTAAGGGGGATGCATATATCCTGCTCCTGAACGACGGATCCAATGCCATCACGAATTACAATATTGCTCAGAGCCTGAACCCCCAGTCCCCTTTTGCCAAAGTCCGCATAGGGCAGCTCTGGATGAGGGCAAAGCAATACAGGAGTGCACTTACATATTATGACGAAGCGATAAAGATCGACTCCAGCTATGCCCCCGCCTATAAGGAAAGAGGCTTTCTGCTTGCCAAGGCTAACAGGAACGATGATGCCAAGCGTGATTTTGCGAAATTCCTTAAACTTTCGGCAGGTAATACCACTGCCAGGATACAGTACGTGAACATTCTTTTCGACCTGCAGGAATATAAGGAAGCCATTAACCAGCTCAATGAAGTTTACAAGGTCGATTCGACAAACAATGACCTGAACAGGGCATTAGCCTATGCCTATTTCGAGACTTCCCAGTATGACAAGGCCTTGTACTATGTGAAAAAATTCTTTGCCAAAGAAAAACCTGACCGCATCCGTGCCGCAGACTATATTTATTACGGAAGGATACTGGCCAAAAATAAACTTGACGAACAGGCTTCTGAAGCTCTTCTGAAAGGTTTTGAAATGGATACCACCAAGCCTGAACTTCTTTCGGAAGCTGCATTATGCTTTACGAAAGTGAAAAAATATGACAAGGCTATAGAGGTTTACCAGAAAAAGATCATTCTGAAGAAAGCTGCCCCAATGGATTATTACAATCTAGGGAAAATTTATTATAACGTAAAGGATTTCAAGCTGGCCGATACCAACCTGGCTATTTTCAATCAGCTTCAGCCCGATCATATTGCCGGTTTTGTATGGAGGGCCAGGACTAAGTCGAATATCGACTCGACTTCAAAAGAAGGGCTTGCCAAGCCGATTTATGAAATCATCATTGTCAAGACCCAGAGCGATACGGCCAAGTATGCCAAAGAAAGGATTGAGTCTTTCTATTACCTGGCTTACTATTATTTCCTGCAGTATGCTGGGACAAAAAATAAAGAGTATGCTGTAACCGCCATCGCATACAGCAATAAAGTTCTGGCGATAGACCCGAAAGATGAGAAAGCAGAAAAAGCAAAACAAATCATTGATAATCTGAAAAAGTTTGTGAATTAGAGGGTTTTGGTAATCAATCAATAATTTTATACTTTTGTGACCCGCAAAAAATCGCAAAAAACTAATAAATTCAAGTATTTTATAACTTAAATTCAATTAACGATGAGCAACAAAAGCAGCAAAGGCGGATTAATGGACGCCTTAAGATCGGTGTTTACGTTAGGTGCAATGATCATAGCCCTTATCGTATCTTACTTACTTTTCAAATTTGTGATGGGTAACCCTATCAATTTTGAAGGTAATAATCCTGCAGGCACTCCGCTGCCGGGGAACTATCTCGGGATCATTTACAAAGGGGGAATGATCGTACCTCTTCTGATGACGGTTAACCTTATTCTGATTATTTTCTCAGTTGAGCGTCTCATCACCCTTACCCGTGCAAGCGGTAAAGGCAGGATCAATGTATTTGTAAAGAACCTCCAGGGTCTTCTGGATAACAACAAAATCGAAGATGCTATCGTTGCTTGCGACAAGCAGAAAGGTTCGCTGGCCAATGTTATGAAAGCCGGGCTTGTACGTTACCGTTCTCTTCAGGATGACAAAACCATGGTAAAAGACCAGAAGATCGTCGCCCTGCAGAAGGAATTTGAAGAAGCTTCAGCTCTTGAGCTTCCGATGCTTTCGAGAAACCTCGTCATCCTTTCAACCATTGCTTCAATCTCCGTGTTGATCGGTCTTCTTGGAACGGTTCTCGGTATGATCCGTGCATTCGGCGCTTTGGCCCAGGCCGGAAGCCCCGACGCACTAGCCCTGGCAACCGGTATTTCCGAGGCTCTTATCAATACTGCTTTCGGTATCACCGGTTCTTTGCTGGCAATTGTACTTTATAACAGTTTCTCAACACAGATCGACAGCTTTACCTACAAAATTGATGAGGCAGGATTCAGCCTTGTCCAGTCATTTGCCGCTTCTTCCAAGTAATATTTTTGGCGTTACAGCAAATTAAGTACATCACGTTGTGTATTTTTAATTTAAAACCAGAATTCCATGCCAAAGATAAAACCACCGGTTAGAACACCGCATATAGACATGACACCCATGGTGGACTTGTTTTCTGTGCTTCTGATCTTTCTGTTGCTTACGGCATCATTCCGGCCCCAGGAGGCGGCAGTGATCACCACACCCCAGTCCGTTTCAGAGAAAACGGCTCCGGATGCTGATCTCATGACCATCTTCATTGCAAAGGACGGGAAGGTGTATTTCAATATCGACAACGGGAGGGATACTTCAACCCATTTCCGCAGTAAGCTGCTGGAAAAAATAGGGGAACAGTACAAGATCCAGTTCACGAAAGCCGAGATCGCTAAATTCGGGACCATGTCGTCATTTGGATTACCTATCAAGGACCTGAAAACATGGCTCAATACGAAGGAAACCAAAGAGAAGGATAAGCTGCAAACAGGCATCCCAATGGATTCAACAGATAACCAGCTTGCATGGTGGGTGCGTGAAGCCCGTCTGACGAATGTCGGGGCTGAAGTCGCCATCAAGGGAGATGCTGATACGGACTATAAATTAGTCAAGAAGGTCATGGACTTGTTACAGGATAACAAGGTGAATAAATTTAATCTCGTTACGAACCTACAGAAACAGGAAGTTACCATGAAAGACCTTCCTCCTGCAGCCAAGTAATGAGAAACCATAACGTTTAAGAAAATCCTATATGGCCGAAATAATTCAAGAAGAAAAAGGTAAAAAGGGTGGAAAGCGCAGACCGAAGAAGCAGAGCACACGCATCGATATGACCCCTATGGTCGACCTGATGTGTTTGCTTATCACCTTCTTCATGCTTACCACAGCTTTCAGCAAGGCGAAGGTAATGGTCATCACCATGCCTGATAAGGAAAATAAAGATGATAAGGATAAGAATCAGCCCCAGATCGCTGCTTTCCGTACCCTGAACATAATCCTTTCAGAAGGCGACAAGGTGTATTACTACATCGGTATGGCCGATCCTAAAAAACCCCCTTTGCCTATGCTGGTCAAAACTAATTTCAGCAAGGACGGAATACGTAAAGTCCTGCTCGACAAGAACCGCGACCTGTTTACAAAGATCTCTGAATACCGCGATAAACGTGTAACAGGTAAGATAGTGGTATCTGATACAACACTCGACAGCGAGATCAAGAGAATGAAAAGGGACGATAAAAAAGGTCCCATCGTCCTGATCAAAGCCGATGAAAAAGCGAAATACAAGGACATTGTCAACATTATCGATGAGATGGCTATCTGCAATATCGCCAGTTACGCTATTGTAGATATTAATTCTGTCGAAAAGGACATGCTGAAAAATGCTCCGAAATAATTTTTTAATGACATCTAAACATATACCGTATGGCAATTGAAAATCAGCATGTAGAATCGCTGGAGGAAATCGTCTACAAGAACCGTAACAAGGAATACGGCTCATATGTCCTTCGAAAGAAGTACCGCCGGACCCTTACGATTTCTTTGATCATTGGCATCCTCGTCCTTTTCTCCGCCGCTGCCTATCCCCTGATCAATGCATACCTGAATAAGGAAAAGCTGCTAAGGGAAAAGGAGAAATCGGTAACGGCCGAGATGCTGAACATGCCCAAAGAAGATCTGCCACCACCACCACCTCCACCACCACCTCCTGAAGCCTTGGTGGAAAAGGTTAAATTCACGGCACCTAAGGTTGTGGAAGATACCAATGTGGAATCCGATTTCGGTAAACAGGACCTTCTGAACCAGAATAAGAATACAGAAGTTCCGACCGAGGAAGTACAGGTGGAAGAGAAGGAAGTAAAGACACAGGTAATTGAACAGAAAGTAGAAGCCGAAGTGTTCCTGATCGTTGAGGAACCTCCTACATTCCCGGGTGGTGAAGCCGCCCTTTACAAATGGCTGGGCGAAAACCTGAAATATCCCGAAGAAGCCAAGGAACTTGGAATCCAGGGACGCGTATTCGTTTCATTCGTTGTTGAACCTGACGGATCAACCAGTAACGTGGTTGTGAAACGTGGTATCGGCGGCGGTTGCGACGAAGAAGCAATCCGTATTGTTAAAGCCATGCCCAAATGGGGACCCGGCAAGCAACGTGGACAGCCTGTACGTGTACAGTTTAACTTACCTATCAAATTTACATTGCAGTAAACCTGCAATACGCTAAACAGGGAACCCTTGGTTTTTCCTTACACCTGGCAGTTATCCGGGAGTTTTAAGGGAAAAATTAAGGGTTCTTTACTTGAAGCATATGAGTGCTACTGCCCTTAATCCTTTTGTAAGCAGCAAATTCAGGTTCTGGTCCTTTGTTTCCATGGTGCTGCTTGTGTTTGTGCATGGTTACAATATGCAGGAACGTTTCCTGCAGCCCTGGACCCTGCCGGGCGAACCATTTTCAGTTTCAGGTTTTATAGAATATTTCCTTGCAAACGGAATCTTCCGTTTCAGGATACCTATGCTGTTCATCATCTCGGGCTATCTTTTTGCCATGCATGATGACCGCCCATACAAATCCCGGGCAGGGAAAAGATTTCGCACCTTGTTCCTACCGTACCTGATCTGGAGTGCGCTTGGTCTTTTATTCACTTATTGCCTTGAACTATTCCCCTGGAGCCGTGCCCTAGTCTCTGGCTCGCATGTGGTCCAGATTGATAATACAAGGATGTTGCTTCATGATTACAAATGGTATGAGCTGGTGGTTCGCTGGATTCTTCTTCCCGTACCTTACCAGCTTTGGTTTATCCGCGTGCTGTTTATTTACAACCTTGCTTACCCATGGATCCGGTGGTGTGTCATGAACAGGACAGGACGCTGGATCTTCTTTTCTTTTGCTGTCCTTTTATGGTTAGCTACGATCAATGTCGGGTTAATTGAAGGGGAAGGGCTTCTTTTCTTTTCCCTTGGGATATGGATGCAGAAGAACAGCTTCAATATAGAAAGCCCTTCATCACCCCTGAAGCCTGCATTATGGGGTATTGTATTCGTGGTATTTGCATTTATTAAAACCGTACTCGCTTTCAAAGGGCAACAGGTCCTCGGAGGTGCAACGTTTCCCATCCTGACCCTGATGCATAAAATGGTTGTTCTCAGCGGACTTATAGCTTGCTGGTACGGCCTCGATCCCATTGCAGGATGGTGCATGAAACGCCCCTGGTTCACCTGGCTGAGCGCTTTTGCATTTATTATTTATGCAATGCACACCCCCCTGGTTGCCTATGCAATTACTCCTTTTCTTACCCTAATTGAACCCCTGCCGGCCTTCCATCTTGTTACGTTTATCTTATTGCCGGTAATTATTATTATATTTTGCATTACCACCGGATTTTTTCTTCGCCTGCTGTTGCCTAAAATATACAGTACCCTGACCGGGGGAAGAGGGTTGTGAAAACCTTCCTTTCAATATGTATATATGTCTATAAAAGAATTGATGATCAGCAAATTAGCCTGATTTAAAATTCTTGCTAATTTAGATTCTGTCCAAAAGAAAACTTTAGTAACTTTGTACTGTTAATATTTTAACAGTACAAGAGATTATTATGATAACACTCTCATACAAAGGGAAGAACACTTTCCTTGAAGCCGTGAATAAAAAGAGCGGTGCTGATGTGCTGGAATGTTACCAGTGCGGTAAATGCGTGTCGACCTGCCCGGTCTCGAATTTCATGGATTTTCCGCCCCGTGAGATCATGCAGATGATCAAGCTTGAACTAAAAGAAGAATGCCAGATGGCTAATTCCACCTGGTTCTGTCTTACCTGTTCGGCCTGCTCCGGACGTTGTCCGCGAGAAATCAATATTCCCGCTGTCATGGAAGCAGTCCGTCACCTGGCAATAGAGGAAAACTTCCATCCGGATTCCAAACAGGTAAAGAACATCAGGAAATTCCACGAGATCTTCCTCGATATGATCAAACGTTACGGAAGGAATTACGAATTAAGGATGATGGCGGAATTCAATATCCGGACCCGCAACCTCTTCAAGGATATGCACCTGGCCCCGACAGCTCTGCTGAAAGGCAAAATCCCCTTAGGAGTGAAGCCATTGAAGAGCAAAAAAGCCATTAAAAAGATGTATGAGATGGCAGAAAAACTTGAAAAACAGAATAAATAAGCCTGTTTAAGATGAAAAAAGTAAGTTATTTCCCGGGATGTTCAGCCCACGGCACCAGTGAGGAATTCGACGAAACTGTAAAAATGGTCATGAAGACCATGGATGTCGAAATGGAAGAGATTCCCGACTGGAATTGCTGCGGCGCCACCTCAGCCCATACCCTGAGCGAAAGTCTTGCATATGCCCTTCCGCTGCGAAACCTGGTACTGGCCGAGAAACTGAGCAACGATACCATGACAATCCCCTGTGCCTCCTGCTACCAGCGCCTGAAAGCGACCAAGGTGCATATGGATGAAAATCCTGAACTCGCAGCCAGGATCAGCACTGCAGTTGTGGGTGAAGGAAAGTATGAAGGAAAGGTTGCAATTAAATCCATGCTTCAGTACTGTTATGAGGATATGGGACTTGAAGCGATTAAGGCAAAAGTGACCAGCCCGATCAGCGGGATGAAGCTTGCTTGTTATTACGGCTGTCTTCTGACCAGGCCAAAAGCAATAACCCAGTTTGACTCCCCGGAATATCCCATGTCGATGGACCATATCGTGGAAGCCCTGGGTGCAAAAGCCACCCCTTTCGATTTCAAGACCGAATGCTGCGGAGCTTCTTTTTCAATTTCCGATACTGATATTGTGCTCCAACTCAGCGGGAAGATCCTTGAAATGGCAAAGGAAAGCGGAGCCCATGCAATCGTGGTGGCCTGCCCGCTTTGCCAGTCGAATCTCGACATGAGGCAACACGATATTGAAAAGAAATACCATGTTAAATATGATCTCCCGGTATTCTATCTGACCCAGCTGATGGCCATTGCCTTCGGTTTCCCGAAGGAAAAAATGATGTTCGGCAAGCATATCATTCCTGTCGACTCTGCCCTGGCCCATATTGGAGAAGTTATTGAAGAACCGAAGAAACCCGTAAAGGGCAAAAAAGCCGTTCAGGCAGAAAGTGAGGTTGAATAATGGCAAGAGTAGGAGTATTTGTTTGTTTCTGCGGCGCCAACATTGCCGACTTTGTGGATGTCCCGACCGTAGTCGAGGAAGCCAAAAAGATCAGGGACGTCAAGTTTGCGATTGACTATAAATATATGTGTTCCGATCCCGGTCAGCAGATGATCAGGGACGCCATTGTGCAGCACAGGCTCACATCCATAGTCGTTGCCGCCTGTTCACCCCGCATGCATGAGAAGACTTTCCGCAAGGCCCTCAGCGATGCAGGGATGAACCCCTATCTTCTGGAAGTTGCCAACATCCGCGAGCATTCATCATGGGTGCATCAGAAAGATAAAAAAGCTGCAACAGAAAAAGCCGGCGACCTGGTGAGGATGGCAGTTGCCAAATCCATAGCCAATGAACAGCTGCACGAGATCTCGGTCCCCGTGACCAAACGTGCGCTGGTTATCGGTGGCGGGATTGCAGGGATACAGGCAGCCCTGGATATTGCCGATGCCCGCATCCCCGTGACCCTGGTTGAAAGAAGTCCGTCCATCGGCGGCCGTATGGCCCAGCTGGATGAAACCTTCCCGACACTCGACTGCTCACAGTGCATCCTTACGCCAAAAATGGTGGACGTAGCTTCCCATCCGTATATTGAACTTATTCCGTATTCCGAAGTGATCGAACTCGACGGTTATGTCGGGAATTACAAGGTTAAGATCCGGAAGAAAGCCTCCTACGTGAATTTCAAGACATGTACGGGTTGCGGAGCCTGCTGGCAGAAATGCCCCGTGAAGGTTCCGAACGAATATAATATGGGGATTGACAAGCGCAAAGCAATTTACACTCCCTTCCCACAGGCCGTACCCAACAAACCTGTAATCGACGCCGAACATTGCACCATGCTCCTGAAAGGTAAATGCGGGATCTGTGCTAAGTTCTGCGAAAAGGGTGCTATTGATTTCAAGATGGTGGATGAGGTCATCGAGAGGGAAATAGGCGCAGTTGTTGTTGCGACCGGCTATGACCTTTGGGATGCAACGCCTTACGAAGAATACGGTGTAGGACGTTACAAGGACATCATCAACTCCCTCGAATTCGAGAGAATGGTTTCTGCCAACGGTCCTACAGGAGGCCTTCCCATCAGACCATCCGACGGGAAAGTACCCAAGACCGTGGTCTTTATTAAATGCGTGGGATCCCGCGACAAAGCCAAAGGCATAGAATTCTGCTCGAAGATCTGCTGCATGTATACCGCCAAGCACGCCATCCTCCTTCATCATAAAGTGCATGATTCCAGGGCCTACATATTCTATATGGATATCAGGGCTGCCGGCAAGGGATATGAAGAATTCGTCAACAGGGCCCAGGTTGAGACCGGGGCTATCTACCTGAGAGGCCGCGTATCAAAGATCTACCAGAAAGGCGAAAAGCTGATGGTTCGCGGGGAAGACGGTCAGCTTGGACAGGAAGTTGAAGTTGAAGCCGATCTCGTGGTGCTGGCAACTGCCGTCATTCCTGATAAAGCGAACCCGGCACTGGCGAGGCTATTGGGTATATCCTATGATAAATACGGATATCTCTCGGAAGCCCATCCCAAGCTTCGCCCCGTTGAAACGGCCAAAGCCGGTATCTTCCTGGCAGGATGCACACAGGCTCCCAAGGATATTCCCGAGACAGTCGCCCAGGCTTCGGCTTGCGCAGCCAAGGTTTGCGGACTTTTCGCAGGCGACACCATCAAGAAAGACCCTATGGTCTCGACAGTCAACAAGGAATTCTGCAGCGGTTGCCAGAACTGCGTGAAAGTTTGTCCTTACCAGGCTATCGTAACTGAAGATATTCCTCTCGGGCATGGAGCAAAGGAAATGCGCACCGTGGCCAAGATCAACGAAGGCGTATGCCAGGGTTGCGGCTCATGCGTGGCTATCTGCCGTTCCATGGCTATCAACCTGGCCGGTTTTACAGATCCTCAAATCATTAACGAGATAGTTGCTATTTAATGGAAGCAGAAGTAAAAGACAAGATCGTCAGCATTGAGAAACCCGAAATCATCGCACCTCCGGACTGGAAACCGGTGATCATGGGTATTCTGTGCAACTGGTGTTCCTATGCGGGCTCGGACCTTACCGGTACTTCCCGTACACAGTATCCGCCGAACATCCGGATCATCAGGGTTCCCTGTTCTTCACGGGTTGATCCCTGGTTTATAATCAAGGCTTTACAGACCACTGCGGATGGCGTGCTGATCTCGGGCTGTCATCCGGGAGACTGCCATTACATCAGCGGGAATTATTATGCCCGCAGGCGTTTCCTTGTCACAAAGGAACTGCTTAAAATGGTAGGATTCCATGAGCACAGGGTGCAGTTCAGCTGGGTATCCGCTGCCGAAGGCGCCAAGTTCGCCCAGGTCGTGAAAAAAGTGACCGATGATGTTATAAAGCTCGGCCCTCTCCATTTGTATAAAAAAGAAAACTTCAACCGATAATGGACTATTCAAATCAAATCCGGGACATTGCTTCAAAGCTGTTCGCCGAAGGGAAAATCGACGTGTTCGTCGGCTACCGGATGAGCGGCTTTGACGACAACCAGGTCCCTGCCGTGATCACTGATCCGAAGGAAGTTTCAGCGCTTGTATTTACTGAAAAATCGGTGTTCAACCTTTCGAATTACCTGAAAGCCGATCATACACGGAACAAGCGGGTAGGCCTGGTCGTCAAAGGATGCGACAGCCGTTCGCTGAACCTACTGCTTACCGAAAGCCAGGTGAAACGCGACAAGCTTTACATCATCGGTGTTGCCTGCGAAGGTGTGACCGATGATAAGGGACAGCCGATGCAGAACTGCACGGAATGTTCGTTCCCAGATGCTGTGGTTTATGACGAACTGCTGGGTACACCCAAAGGCCGGAAAGACTACCAGGTCAACGCCGACATAAAGGTATTAGCCGCAAAAGGCCTGGTTGAACGCAGGGAGTATTTCGAAGAGATCTTCGAAAGCTGCATCCGCTGTAACGCCTGCAGGCATTCATGCCCTCTTTGTTATTGCGCCAAATGTTGCATAGACCAGGAAACATCGGCCTTATACAACGGCACCAACACCTCTTCCAGCGCTTTCCATGCCCTGATGACATGGTCGTTGCACCTGGCAGGCCGCTGCGTTGATTGCCGCAATTGTGAAAAAGCCTGTCCCAGCCATCTTCCGTTGCACCTGCTGCATAAGCAGAATGAAAAGGTGATCTACGAAAATTTCCAGAACCACCTGGCAGGAGTTGAAGAAGGCGACCGCGGGGCTTTCTATAAATACAGCCTCAAGGATCCCGATGATTTTATCATGTAATCCGAAGAAAGAAGTATGAGTTTTTCAACCTTTGTTACCGATAAAGCTGGCTTGCAGAAACTGTATGAAGCCATCATCAGCAAGCATGAGACCTATGCTCCCGTAGAAAAATTCGGGAAGTACGATTATAAGAAGGTTTCATCGCTGAAAGAATGCGACCCGGATTCGCCCATTGCCATGACGATGAGCGTGAAACCCCTGTTCTTCCCGCGTTCAGCCAAGATCATGAAATATGAATCAAACAGCTCAGGGACAACCGTCTCTGAAACTGAGGGTGACCACCTTTCTGTTCCCCGTGTCATACTTGGAGTGAAGCATTGCGATGCCCGCGGATTGCAGGTGCTGGAAGCCGTGAATAAATGGGATTACATCGACAGCGATTTCCTGAAACGCCGTGCAAATACCGTGATATTCTCAACCCGCTGCGACAAGGCTGATACCCATTGTTTCTGCACTTCCCTTGATTACGACGTGGAGAACCTGGAAGCCATGGATGTTGCCGTTGTCAACACTTCCGGAGGGAAGATCTGCATCCAGGCACGCACCGAAAAAGGAGAAAACTTTCTCAAAGAGAACCTGGAACAAAGTACAATGTTCAAAGTACAAAGTACAAATGATGAAGCAGAAATGAAAAAGCAGTATGAAGCTTTTGCTGCGTCGTTCCGGCTGAAAATGGATTATAAAGAGGTGAATGAAAAGATGTCGAAACGCTTTGATTCGCCTGCATTTGAAGAAGCTTCACGCAACTGCGTAAGCTGCAACACTTGCGCATTCATTTGCCCGACCTGCCATTGTTTCAAGATCTCCGACGTGAAGATCAAGGACACAGGTGTTCGTTACAAGAGCTATGATTCCTGCAACAATGTTTACTTTACACTGGAAGCTGGCGGCCATAACCCCCGCCCGGCCAAATACCGCCGCTGGAGGCAGAGGTCGATGCATAAATTCGTGTATTACAAGGAGCGCTTCGGAGTGAATCTCTGCGTAGGTTGCGGGCATTGTGCGATTTCATGCCCCGTCAACATTTCAATTTTTGATGTGGTAAATCATGTTGCCAAAGCACCCATTGAATCATAAATGAAGTAGCGAGGTAGCGAGAAGCGAGGTAGCGAAATTAAAATTATAAAAGTTGTTTCGCTACTTCGCTACCTCACTACCTCACTACCTAAAAAAAATATTATGGAAGCATTATTAGTTCCCTCCCTGGCAAAAGTTGACAGAATAATTCAGGAAACCCCTGATGTCCGCACATACCGGATGAAGTTCAAAGACGACAGCCTTGCCGAAAAATTTGACTGGCAGCCGGGACAATTCGTGGAATTCTCCCTTCTTGGATCCGGGGAATGTACCTTTTGCATTTCGTCCTCAGCAACAAGAAAAGGATATTTCGACTGCTCGATCAAAAAGGCCGGCGTGGTAACCGCCGATATCCATCTGAACATTGAGGAAGGTGACGAGGTGGGAATTCGCGGCCCATACGGGAACTGGTTTCCCGTTGAAGAGATAAAAGGAAAGAACCTGTTGTTCGTTGGTGGCGGGATCGGTCTTGCCCCCCTGCGTTCAATGATACAATACAGTATCGACCACCGGAGCGATTACAAGGACTTTACGATTCTATACGGGGCACGCACATCCGCAGACCTTTGTTATAAGGAAGAGATCGAGGAATGGAAGAAGAACACCAGCGTCAAGGTGGTTCTCACCATAGATAAAGCCGAAGACAACTGGAAAGAAAATGTAGGCGTGGTTCCCAAGATCCTTGAGGAAGTGGTGAAACCCGAGATCGCCAACACCAAGGTGATCACCTGCGGCCCCCCGATTATGATCAAGTACACACTGCAGTCGCTTGACCGCCTGGGATTCTCTCCTGAGCATGTGATCACTACACTGGAGATGAAAATGCAGTGCGGCCTGGGAAAATGCGGCCGCTGCAATATCGGCAGCACCTATATCTGCAAGGACGGCCCTGTATTCACTTACGCCCAGTTGAAGGCGCTGCCTGACGAGTTCTGAAAAACAGGTCCCTGTCCGGGACCGCTCAAATATTTCATTATGATTTCCAGGATACTTCTGGCCGGGGTATTGCTGATGCCATTAGCGGTCTTTGCACAATCCCACGACACAATCCAGAAACTTCCTGCCGCCGCACCGGTTCAGCAGCAGGACACCATGAAAAAAAAGATCCCTGTCAAGCATGCCAGGCCAGCCCCGGAGAGGCGCTGGGGTGATGGGGGAATAGGGCTTGGACTGGATTACGGGGGACTTGTGGGCATCAAGGGAACATTTTATCCCATAAAATACATGGGGATATTTGCCTCAGTGGGTTGGGAGATAATTGGCGTTGGCTGGAATGCAGGTGTTCTTGGAAGACTTTTCCCTGCCGACGGCACAAGAGGTGCCAGGCCCTACCTGAAAGTGATGTACGGAGCCAATGCGGTGACAAAAGTCGACGGGATGAGCGGTTACGACAAGATCTTTTACGGTTTCACTGTCGGGATAGGGCTTGAAATCCGGTTCGGACGGAGAAAAGCCAGCGGCCTGAACCTGGATGTGAATGTTCCCCTGCGGACTCCCGATTATTTCGAGCAGGTCAACAACATGAAGAACAATCCCAATATCACGATGAACAATTCGACATTACCGATTGCGATATCCATAGGGTATAATGTGGAATTCTGAATAAGCTTAAATGTTGCGAATACCTGTCGGTTCAAACCCGGATTGTTTTGCATCACACCTTCTGAAACCGGCAAACCTGTTTGCATATTACCTTCAGTGATAGTAACCATGACTTACGGCATCCTTACAGCCATTATTTCTCCCGGTTCCGTTTCAAATCCATCGGAATACACTGCTTTCACAAAATAGTTTGACAGTTTATTTTCCTTCACCGGAGAAATATCTGTAAAAGAAGAGGCCGTTATATCCGATTTTCCTATGCAGACAGGTTCCTCTGTTCCCGCAAACCTGAAAATCTTATAGCCTGTAACTGTTGGATCTCTTACAACCGGCCATTTGATCAAAACGGCACCATCTGATGTGTTGAACGCGGCAATCCCTTCGAGCGGGCTTCTTTCGGGAAGTTCCGTCGCGACTTCCAGAACAGGAGAACGGGAGCTTTCGACGCCTTTGGTATCAACGGATGAAATGGTATATTCCTGGATTTTGCCCCTGGTGAAAAGGGTATCGGAGTAAGTATTTGACAATGCGGAAAGAGGCTTTTGTGTCAATTTTTTAAAGCCACTTTCCCCCTCTGATCTTCGGTAAACAATATAACCGCCAACCCGACCATCTTCCAGAAGAAGATCAGACCAGAAAAGAATAATGCGGCTGCCTTCATTGCGGTATGAAAGATCACGTGGCACGCTAACTTTCCCGTTTGACGGCAGTTGGATGGCTGAGGG
>Ga0316226_1000284_pt1 | contig 74561 bp, 61 predicted proteins | sample TBH18017metaG_FD_206009 | JGI IMG/M metagenome (GOLD analysis project Ga0316226, IMG submission 206009) | Freshwater microbial communities from Trout Bog Lake, Wisconsin, USA - TBH18017 | ecosystem: Environmental > Aquatic > Freshwater > Lake > Hypolimnion/Profundal zone | place: USA: Wisconsin...
TACCATCTCGCTATTTTGTTCATTCTGAAGGACTGGCCTACAGAAGAGAAATGGGGCGGCCAACGGGACTCGAACCCGCGACCCCAAGATTCACAATCTTGTGCTCTAACCAACTGAGCTATGACCGCCGTAAATAATTGAAGGTATAGAATCTCTAGGCTTAAAAGGCCTGTCAAGCGCTTGCTAAAGGCTTAATTTGCTTGGTTTTAGGTGTACTCATGTAATTTCTTGTTTCTTCACGTCTTAGATAAGCTATTAATCTTATCTATATGAAGCGATTAAGGATAATAACCCTTAATATTGCGCATGGAAGGGGTCTTACACCTATCCAAGGCATTACTTCGTCGCGAAAAATTAGGTTAAATTTAAGGAAAATAGCCTCACTTTTGAGTGATATTAAGCCTGACATAGTAGCACTTCAGGAGATTGATGAAAAAGCCCGTTGGTCAGGCAACTTTGATCACCTCGATTACATACGTGTACATGCTAATTTTGCACATGCAGCCTTTGGTATTCATAATCGTAGGCAGGGTATACTAAATCTAAATTATGGTAACGCTTTCCTTTCGCAGTTACCGATTTTGGATACTGAGACGATAGTTTTTGGAAAAAGAAAAATTGGCGAAAAGGGATTCTTTTACGCAGAAATAGATTTTCGCGGTAAAACGATTCCATTTGTCAATGTGCACCTTCATGCCAGTTCCAGGGCCCAGAGAATGAATCAAATAGAACAGTTAAGTACGTGGTTAAAGCTCAAGTATAAGTCATCAAAAGATAAGTGGTACATATCGCCTATAGTATGTGGAGACTTTAATAATTCTAATGAAAGAGATGACGCTACGGCTTATCTTTGGTATATACTTTCAACATATGGAGACTACTGGATTAGACCTCTTGCTGAGGCAACATTTCCGTCACCATTTCCAAGAAGAAGATTGGACTTTATTTTTCTCCCTGCGGCTTGCAGGAAGGTAAAATGCCAAGTTGTTAAGACGATGATATCTGACCATTGTCCAGTTCTAGTGGAATTTTCTCTGAGATAATTCTCAAGCTACTGCCTTGCCAGAAGGCGTGAATATTTATACTAATTATAACTTATTCATGTCTCGTATATCTCAAGCATTTGCTACAGCTAAATCACAAAATCGTGCGGCATTTATAGCCTATCTTTGTGCAGGGGATCCTGATTTTGAAACTAGCCTTGCTGCTTGCCATGCCCTCATTGATGCTGGTGTAGATATTTTAGAATTAGGTGTTCCTTTTTCTGATCCTTTGGCAGATGGAATCACAAATCAACTTGCAGCGCAGCGTGCTCTAGAAAGTGGTATGACTGCATCTCGCGTTTTTGAGTTAGTTCGAAAAATTCGCGAAAAAAGTCAGGTACCTATAGTTTTTTACACATACTATAATCTTGTTTTTTCAAACGGTGTAGAAGCTTACATTAAACATGCTAAAGAAGCAGGGGTAGATGGAATGCTAACCTTAGATTTACCACCTGAGGAAGCGAATGAACTTTCTCAAGCTTCTAAGAAGCATGGATTAGATACAGTTTTTATTGTAGCTCCGACAACTCCCGATGAGCGTCTATCCATAATTGCTAAAGCAGCAACTGGCTTTATCTATTACGTATCAAGAGAAGGTGTAACAGGAGTTAGAGATCAAGTTGCTACGGGTATTGCTGAGGCGGTATCGCGAATTAAATCAGTAATCAAATTACCCGTTGCTGTTGGTTTTGGTATAGCAAATAGAGGGCATGTAGCTGAAGTAGCTGCATTGGCCGATGGGGTAATTGTTGGTAGTGCACTTGTAAATGTCATTAAAGATAGTCTACAAGACCGAGCTTCAGTAGGACCTAAATTAAAACTAAAAGCTTCAGACTTAGTCTTAGGTGTAAGTCGTAAATAACTTACAGCCTGTGTCTATAAAGCCTACGAGTTCTGTGATACGAGTTCTAACTGGCTGTACAGCGTCAGGTAAAACAGAATGGGCTATAAAATATGCTCGTGAAATAGGTGCTGAGATTGTGTCTGCGGATTCCCAGCTCTTTTACCGTGGTATGGATATTGGCACAGCTAAGCCTAATCCAGATGAATTAAAATTAGTTAAACATCACTTAATTAATATCATGGATGTTAGTGAAACCATGAATATTGCCCGCTATGTTGCGGTAGCTAAAGAGACCGTGGAGGCAGTTCTTACGAGGGGTAATGCGGTTCTTGTTGTTGGCGGTAGTGGATTTTATCTTAAAGCATTTTTTAGTGCTGTTGCAGACCATATAGAGATTAGTCCTCTTCTACGTAGTGAAATAGATGCTCAATTAAATCGTGATGGACTCGAGTCATTAGTAGAGCAATTAAAGCGTTTAAATCCTGCTGGGCTAGGTGGGTTAGATATTCAAAACCCAAGACGTGTTACGCGTGCTCTTGAGAGATGTTTATCTACTGGTAAAACCTTACGTGAGTTAGCACTGGAATTTGAAAAAATTCCGGCACCGTTTAGTAATTACACGATAGAGTTAACTCAGCTTGAGCAAAAACCAGAGCAATTAGAAAAACGCATCCAAATGCGTGTAGAACAAATGCTTTCAGCAGGACTAATTGATGAAGTTAGGGCTTTATTATCTATGGGACTCAGGAAAAACCTAACGGCTTCAAAAGCTATTGGTTACCGTGAAGTCATAGACTACTTAGATGGAAAACTTGCCCGCCAACATCTTGCTAGTGAAATAATTTCGAATACGAAGGGCTTAGTTAAAAAACAAAAAACTTGGTTTAAAACGCAGCTCCCTGAACATCGGCATGTAGCTGCTGAAACACTAACCCAAGCTAAAGATTTATTTATACTTAGTTAAGATTCACTTGATAGCTATCAAGGGATGTTCCTTCTAAAAAGTGTAGATTAGCAACTGAAGAATGGAGTGCCACGTTTGCTTGAATTTGGGTATTAAGAGCAGTCTCTAATTGGTTCTGTGCCTGGAGCACATCGTAACTTGTTGCTAAGCCAGCATCAAATTTAGCTTTTTGTAGGCTATATTGTTTTTGGCTTAAAGTTACAGTAGCATCACTTGCAGCTACGGCTTCTTTATTTGCGTTTACCGCACGTATAGCACTTCTTACTTGTACAGTGAGAGTTTGGTCAGCTTGATCCAAAGCAACTTTTTGGCTTTCTAGGTTAGCCATTGCTTGGCGGTAAAGGGCACGGTTGGCACGCATTCCCCAAGGAATCGTTAGCTGTAGTCCTGCACTCCAGGTATAGCCAGGTCCATTCCATACGTTGCTATTCGCATCGGCATAGGAATGGTCAGCACTTGAATAGCCTACACCTGCAACAGCATTCAATTGAGGAAGTGTATTACGTTTAGTCTGAAGTGCGGTAAGTTTATATTGCTCAATGGTTGCCTCAATGACTGCTAGGTTAGGGCCGTTGTCACGTGCTTTTTTATATGATAAATCGAACGAGACATTCAAATTAGGCTCACTTGGGAATTCTACACTTCCTACATTATCTTTGAACTGAGATTCTCCCATTGTTTGCAAAAGTGTATCTTCTGCATTTTGCATGGCTTGTTTGTAACCTATTAATTGGCTTTTAGCTGTCGCTACACCAGCTTCAGCTTGGGTTACATCTAGGTCAGTCAAAATACCTGTTTGTCGTTTTATAGTATTTTCGTCCAAGAGCTGCTGCGCTAGCTTAAGAGTATCTTGAGCTACTGCATATTGTTTACGTGTATAAATTAAATTTAAATAGGCTGCTTCTACATTGTAGATCATCGTTAGCACTGCGCTCTTAAAGTTCTCTTTCGCTATGCGTCGACCGTATTCTGCACTATGAATCGATGCCATGCCGTAGTCAGTTCCAGCTCCCTGTAAGAGAGGTTGACTAACATTGAGTCCTACTTGACCTAGGTATTCAGGATTAAACAATGACTGAATCGTATTGTTTGCTGTACGATTAAGTGAGTAGTTAGCACTAACAGTTCCACCGGTTTCTACTGGCTGAGTTAAGGTTATACTCGTTGTGTTACTTGCACTTTGAGGATTATTTCCACCCGTTACTGTATTTGTTGAATTGGTGATAGCTGGACTCTTTGTGAATGTCTTTTGCCAGTTTACCCCAAGGCTAGGATCATAGACAGATTGCGCTATAATCACATCGTCCTTCGCACGGTCGACAGAGTACTGCTGTATTTTTACGGTAAAATTTTTAGCTAATGCTTGAGCCACTGCATCCTTTAAGGTGAGGGATGGAATGCTTGTTTGAGCCTTACTAATGCTTACTAAACTCAATGCCACACTTAGAGTAATAATACGTGGAATAAAACGTGACATAAGAAAAAGGTAATCGGTTAGAGGTTTAGTAAAGCGAGTATTTAAACGACATGCAATCATAGTGACTGCATGTAAGCTTAAACCTAGCTATCTAGACGTGCTGGTCTGACTATAAGTTACTAAAATGAAATAAAGCTAATGCGCTTTACTGCTTCACTACATCTTCTGTGCGCTTGAGTTCTTTACTTACAAGCTCACCTAAGTAGGAACCTGAGCCTAAGCGTGCAGTTGAGCCAGCGATTGCTTGACGCATGATTGCAACTTGAGGGTTCGTAGCAGAAAAAGCTGGGGATTTTTTATCCTGAGCATAAACAAGTATTCCGCTTTCAGAATCAATGACCATATCTGAAATCTGGCCTTTTTCTAAACGATCAAGGGTGCCAGCTACTTGTTGTGTAAGTTCCTTTGGATGGTCACGTAGTGTAAAGCTAGGAATGGTTCCTGTTTTGATAGTCACAGAATAGGTCTTGCCTGCTTGTGCAACGGCTTTTTCAAAAGACATGCCTGTATCAACACGGCCTTGTATAACACCACGGAGTGTACTGCCTAGTTGTGCGAAATTGCGGTGACGTGCACTTTCAATGAAATCGCTTCTTACTTTATCATGGATTTCAAGCAACGTTGGCTGAGTTGATGCGATTGAGTTTTTGTAAATTAAGATAGATGCGCCGTTATTTGTTCCTACAGCCTCTGAGAAGAAACGATTGGAACTTAATTTTGAAGCAGCATCACTGATATCTGCAGAACTACCTAATTCAGTTGGACCTTCTTCTATTGTAAACGGAGTAAGAGAATGTGTCTTTAATTTGTGTGAATTTAGGAATTGGTTGAAGGCTTCACCAGCTGTAACTTTACCTTCATAGAGAGCATAAGCTAAATCAGAAGCTGCTTTAGTTGCTGCTTGTCTTGCCTTTTCTTCAATAAGAGCTGCCTTTACATCTGCTTTAACAAGCGGGAAATCGGTATCAGCGTTAGCTGTTACTTTTGCTGTTTTAGCAGTTTGTGGAGCAGGGAAGCGTTCGCGATTTTGATCGTAGTAGGAACGTACCTCTTGATCAGAAACGTTAACTGACGAGACATAGTCTGAAGCAGGGAAATCAATACTATCGGCTACGATACGGACTGGAATTTGGTAGCGGAAAGAATTGTCTTTAAAGAATTTATTTAATTCGGACTCACTAGGTGAGAGTGTAGGTTTGTAGCTTGCGTAATCGATGGTTGCTGTAGCGAGTGTCCACTGTGTTTCAGCACGCTGTAATTCAAGTTTTACATCGTTATCTAATACATAACCTGGACCATCAAGTAAGCGCTCTATTTTCTTAACGCGAATATCATCAGCAATAACGCGAGCTATGTCAGCTTCACCGACAGTGCCACTGCTTTTTACGTTCTGACGAAAACTTGCATAGCGGGTAGCATCAAACTGACCGTCTTTATCTAAGAAAATGCCTAAACTTTTAATGTAGGTTGTAATTTCATCTGCTGTTGCACTTGGTACATGCCATTCATCGGCTAGGTGAAGAGCAGCGACACGTTGCAGTGCATACACTTTAATGCGTTCAGCATCTAGTCCTGCATAGCCTGCTTGTAGTTCTACACTTAAGCTAGCATCTCCCATGACTCGTCCCATGTCTTCTTGGGAAGCGAGGTTATGTCCAAAGAAATCGCGGCGTATATCTCTACGATCTCCACGGCCAATGCCAGGTGTAGCGCCAATCGTAACGATGAATGATATAATCGTTACAGCCAAAAGGATGGCGAATACAGTACGGAAGTGATGCTGAAAGGTTCTTTGAATCCAGGAAATCATGGGTTGAAAGGGTTAAGGCTAGGTCGTGTAGCTTGACTGGCAAGGGAGAAAATAGACCTTCTTGGAGGTCTTTTCTAGGTATCACCTAGACTACAGGGAGCTATTTTTAGCCTTAAAATAGACTTTTTGTATAGCATAGCTGATTTGTCCACCTATGAGAACCATCAGCCAGAAGATAAACATACCAAACATGAGGACAGGAATAATCCCTAGAGAACCGAATAAACTGCGGGTATCAATAACACGTCTAACGTATAAAAATCCTAGATAGTTATTTAGTATAAGTAGGGAAGAGGCAACGCTAGCTCCACAGAGCGCTGATCTCCATAAGACTTTGGTATATGGCAAGATGCGATAGAATAAAGCGAGAATTCCTACAAGTAAAACGAAAGAAATGATAGAAAAAATACCCTTAGATAAGAAGGCTAGGAGTGGGCCAAAGTGTTTATTATGGCCTAAGAAAACTGATATAAAGGCACTGGTACCTGAAAGAGTCACGGTTGCTACGAAAAGAACACTTCCTAGTGTCATAATCGTTAGAAAGAACCCAAGGCGTTTTAACCAGGGTCTTTTCTCTTGAATATGCCAAATGTCGTTAAATGCCTCTTCAATGGAATTGATAAGTAAAAGTACAACAAGGATCAGGGATATCGTTTCTATTACACCGGCTGAACTTTTTTGGGTACTTGCTACAAATCCATCAATCATGGAGATAAGCTTAGGATTAAACGTAACGGACGCCCCTGCATGGACCGAATGATCAGCTGCACTTATCTTTTCGTATTCGGTAAGCTGCGGTGCTATAAAGTGAATGACTTGGTTTAGAGCCGTAACTGCGACGTGCTGATCGTGGCGTGAAAAAATTAGACCAATGGTTAAAACAGCTAAGGCAACTACGGGACCAAGCCCAAGCATTGTGTTAAAACTTAAGGCGGCAGCCCTATTAAAAGCACGGGTTTGTAAAAATACTTTAAAAGTATGAGATGTAACCTCTTTGATTGAGGCTATAGTTCTATTTGTATCTGAAAATAAAATACGCACAGCTTAAATTACATACGTTTTAAGGTACGTAAGCCTAATAGATTTAATCCCGTTTCTAAGAAAAGAAGTGTCCTTGAGCATAAGACAAGACGTCTACTGCGAACGGCACTATCCTCTACGAGTACTTTATCCGCTGTATAAAAGGCACTGAAAGCACCCGCTAATTCATACAGGTATAGACATAAGAAGTGGGGGCGTAAGGTGTCTCCAGCTAAGCGAATAGCGTCAGAAAAACCAATAAGTTTACGTGCGAGAGCAATCTCGGTTGGTGTCTCTAAAACGGAAGCTTGTTTACTGAGTTCTGACACATCAATTGAGATCGAATTTTTTCTAAATATGGAGTGGATACGAGCAGCGGCATATAAGAGATAAGCTGCGGTATTGCCCTCTAGAGATATCATTTTATCCCAGGAGAATACGTAATCACTGGAGCGGTTCTGAGAAAGATCAGCATACTGTACAGAGCCAATGCCAACCACAGTTGAGATTTCTCGTCTTTCTTCTTCGGAGAAATCTGGACTTCTTTCTGATACGAGGGTGTAAGCACGTTGCTTAGCTTCGTTTAATAGGTCCTGTAGTTTGATGTTATCGCCCTCGCGCGTTTTAAGTGGTGTGCCGTTTTCTCCTAAAACGGTTCCAAAGTCTACGTGGTTTAGGGTGGGTAAGGTGCGGTTTGTTTTACTAAACCAGGCTTTAGCTGTTAAGAAAAGCTGTTCGAAGTGATCACTTTGTCGTTTATCTACGACATAAATGATTGAGGTCGCATGAAAGGTTTCTAATCGGTAAAGTAGGGTCGCTAAATCAGTTGTGGCATAATTAGCTGCGCCGTCTGATTTTCTAATAATGAAGGGCTGTGTTTTAAAGCGTGGATGCTCTGGATGGAATACTACCAAGGCTCCTTTACTTTCTTCGGCTATATGATGCTTAAGAAGTTCTGAATAAACAGGCGCTAGTTTATCATTATAAAAACTTTCACCTAAAGTATGATCAAAGTGAATACCAAGTTGATCATAAATTTTTTGGAAAGCGATTAGGCTTATGTCTGTAAATTTTTTCCAAAGAGCTACGTTTTCTGGATCCCCTTGCTGAAGTTTTACTAGTTCTAGACGGGCTTCCTCTAATTCTGGAGAGTTTTCTGGGGTAGCAGCACTTCCCAGCTTATACAAACGCTCTAATTCCTCAATTGGCTCTGCCTGCATTGCCTCTAGGTTCACCCAGCGTTTATAAGCGTAAATTAATTTACCAAACTGAGTTCCCCAATCACCTAGGTGATTATCTGTGATAACGGTAGCTCCATTAAACGCGAGTATGCGTGAGAGTGCATGACCAATAACAGAACTACGCACATGTCCTACGTGCATTTGTTTTGCTGTATTAGGTCCACCGAAATCAATTACGCAGCGTTCATTTTTTTTGTTTATAGATGCGCCTGCTTTGAGTGCATCAAGTGATCCATAATTAAGTAACCAAGCGCTTAAAGCTTTGGGTTTTAACTTGAAATTGATAAACCCAGGTCCAGCAATTTGGATATCGCAGTGTTCATTTAAATCCTGTGGAAGTGAGGCGACTAGGGTTGTGGCTACTGCTCTAGGATTTAGTTTATTTTGTTTTGCGTACCCTAAGACACCATTTGCTTGGTAGTCTCCATGTATAGGATCTGCAGTTCTCACTTCAGCCTTAAAGCATGAAGCATCCATGCCTGCCTTGGATGCTGCCTCGTTTAGGATAGCATCGAGTTGGTGGGCTAGGTTAAATTCGATCTGCATAGTACTGGGTGTAAGAGGTTATCTCACCTGACCTACGGAAGCGGGCAAGCGCTTAATCAAGCGATAGATATCTGAATATGCGTCATTTTGACTCATTTAACTGACTGCTTTAGGCTCGACTATTTCTAGGAAGGTGTTTTGATCTTACGCTTCACCGGAACGGACCCTCCACTTTAACAATTACTCCCATGAGCAGCAGCAAACGCCCGATACCGACTCGTCGATTTATAAAGCCTAGCTTTACTTTTTTAATAGAAAAGAAGCGTGATGGGGGAGAATTCACTCAAGACGAAATTCGTTATCTTGTCGATAGTACCTTAGATGGTGAAATGCCGCAGCATCAGTTAGCTGCTCTAGCAATGGCTATTTATTTTTCGGGTATGTCTGCTCAAGAGACAGCTCAATTAACGGAAGAATTAATGCTTTCAGGTGAAGTAGTTGATTTATCCGGAATCGCTAAACCTAAGATTGATAAATATTCAACAGGTGGCGTTGGTGACAAAACCGCTTTAGTGTTAGTTCCTTTTGCTATGGCAGCAGGAGTCGTTGTTCCGATGATGTGCGGAGTTGAGCACGACTACATAATCAATACCCTTGATAAATTAGGAGCTATACCAGGCTTTAAGGGAGACTTTTCAAACGATCATTTTGCAAGCCAGTTAAGTAAGATTGGTGGTGCGATTGTATCCCAGAATCCAGATTTAGCTCCTGCTGATGCTAAGCTATATGCCCTAAGAAAAGAAACAGGTACGATTCCAAGTTTACCACTGATTACAGGTAGCGTTTTATCCCGTAAATTAGCTGCAGGTGCAGAAGGTTTAGTAATCGATGTAAAGTGGGGTAACGGTTCTTTCATTCGTGATTTAGAACAAGCTAAACAATTAGCTCGTTCTATGACACGCGTTGGTCGCTCCATGAAGCGCCGCTGTGTAGCACTTGTTACTGATATGAATCAGCCGCTCGGCGATACGGTCGGTACTTCCTTAGAATTAAAAGAAGCAATTCAATTACTCAAAGGTGAAGGTCCAGAAGATATGAAGGAGCTTGTATTAAAGCTCGGTATGGAAATCGTACGCCTTGCTGGTGTTGCTGGTTCAACTCTCTCTGCAAAACAAACCGTCCAACGTCATTTATCCGATGGTACTGCACTGGCTAAGTTTAAAGACTTAGTTAAGGCACAAGGTGGCGATGTTTCATTCATTGATCATCCAGAAAAATTCCCACAAGCTCGTCATATTCGCAAACTTCCTGCTCCAAAACGTGGCTATGTTCACACGATCAGTGCAGCAATGATTGCGCGTGGGGTTCATATTTTAGGTGCAGGACGTGATAATCCAGATGATAAGCTTGATTACTCTGTCGGTGTATCCGAAGTAAAGAAGGTTGGCACACAAGTAAAACAAGGCGAACCGCTCATGATGATTCATTATAATGATGAAGCTAAACTCGAGCAGGCCTTAGAATACTTTAAGAATGCTTACCGCTTAGCTCCAAAGCGCCCAACTGCTCCTCCACTTGTGGTTGAGCGTGTTGCTTAAGCGTTTTAAAATAAACATTACTAACGCAGGTCTTACCTCACCAGGTTATGGACGATTTTGCGCCTGAAACAAAAGAGGTAGCAAGCTATGACAGGACGACTTGGAATCGTCCTTGGGCTCAGCTTAAATATTTTACTTTTCAGCCTGCTATTTTTCCAAGGCTACTAGGCCAAGTCTCCGACGATGCACGTCCTGGTGACTTAGTTAATGTTTATGATAAGGGTGGAAAGTTTACGGGTGCTGGACTGTATAATCCTAGAGCTAAAATTCCGCTGCGTGTTGTTAGTCACGCTCAGGAGCCTGTGAATGAAGCGTATTTTGAAGGCGCCATTCGTAGAGCAGTAGAACTGCGTCTTAACCTTTTTAAACTCGATCAAACTACGGATGCTTACCGCTTAATCAATTCGGATGGAGACGGCTTAAGTGGTCTTACCATTGACCGGTATGGTGATGTGTTACTTTGCGAAGTGTATAGTTTAGGAGTATCGCTTAGGCTCCACCGGTGGATTGAACTCATTCATCAACTCTGTGGAACGAAGTATGCCCGAGTTCATGTCGATCATGACTTGGGAAGTCTGGAGGGAATTAAACCTTCTCAATTTAAGGAACTGAATGCAGCAGCACCAGACCGAGTAAAAATTAAAGAACATGGTGTTCGTTATGAAGTGGATTTTGCAGAAGGTCATAAGACTGGCTTTTTCTGTGATCAACGGGACAATCGAAAAGAAATTGCTCGTTTTACAGAGGGAAAACGTGTTCTCGATTTGTGCTGTTACACAGGAGGTTTTTCATTAAACGCAAAAGTCTTAGGCGGTGCCACTGAAGTGACTAGCGTTGACCTTGATGAAAAAGCAATTGCTCAGGCAAAACGTAATGCAAATTTAAATCAGGTCAGACTACATTTTGTGCACGCTGATGCTTTTGCGTATGCGCGCCAAATGCAGCAGAATAAAGAAACATGGGATGTCGTTATTTTAGATCCACCTAAATTTATTTTTACTCGTGATGAGCACGGTAACTGGGAGGGAAGGCAAAAGTATGAAGATCTCAATCAGTTGGCTTTAAGTTTAGTAAAGCCAGGCGGTATCTTTGTTACGTGCTCGTGCTCGGGACTTTTAAGTGAAGTCGATTTTGAATCGCATGTGATTAAAGCGGCTCACCGCCTTAATCGTAGACTACAGTTTTTCTCTAAGACAAGTGCCGGAGTAGACCATCCGGTTTATTCAAACTGTCTTGAGAGTAGATACCTCAAGGTCCTTTGGTCTCGTGTTGTTTAACACGAGACTTGGTATTAAGCGCGGCCTAAATAAGTGCCGTCTTCTGTGCTAACACGGATTAATTCACCGACCTTAACAAAGAGTGGTACATTGATTGTTAAACCGGTTTCTAATACAGCAGGTTTTTGAACATTGCTTGCTGTATCACCTTTAACACCGTCAGCGGACTCAATTACTTTTAGAGTTACTGTGGATGGAACTTCAACGGTTAGCGCTTTTTCATCGACGAATAAAACGTCTACTTTACCACCAGCTGTTAAATAGTTCTTAACGTCACCTAATGTGGTAGCGCTGATTTCGATTTGATCAAACGTATCTGGATCAATGAAAGCATAAGTATCGCGGTCTGCGTAGCTAAATTCGAGTACGCGGCGATCAGTTGGAAGTACTTCGATTGTGTCTGTTGAAGCAAAGCGTTGATCGAGGGACTTACCATAACGCAAGTTACGCATTTTAACTTGTACGAAAGCACGTAAGTTTCCTGGCGTACGGTGCTGTGTCTCCATCACTAAGTGTGGTTCACCGTTAAATTTAATAACCTGACCTTTGCGAATGTCGTTTGCTGCTGCCATGATGCTATGTGTTTCGTACTTAAGGGTTAATTACGTAAAGTAAAGGATTTGAGTAAGTGAAGGCCTGCTCTAGTGTCAAGCCAAGGGCGTAGGACAAACCATAGCTAAACTCATGATATTAGTATTAAAATGAGTATAATAAGTTTAAAATAAGCTATTTGCAGGCAAAAATACTGCAGAAAATAATATTAAGTGATTGATTATTAATTAGTTACTAATACAAAATATCCACGCTTGCCCATTCCTAGGCTCGTGAATGACACTACATAACCACGTTTCCATGAAACAAAGAACTCTTGCTCGCGAAGTTAGTATAAAAGGTAGCGCTTTGCATACTGGTGATGCTGTGACTTTGACTATGAAGCCAGCTCCGGTAGGGCAAGGAGTCGTTTTTAAACGTATAGACTTACACGGAAGTCCTGAAATTGTGCCACGGGTTGATTTGGTTACTGATTTAGTTCGTGCAACAACCATTCAATCAGGGCACGCAAAGATTCACACCGTAGAGCATGTATTAAGTGCACTCCATGGTTGTGGTGTCGATAATGTGACGATCGAAATGGACGCCTCTGAGCCGCCTATCATGGATGGTTCTGCACGTCCGTTTGTAAATATGATCATAGAGGGTGAGCCGGTAGAGCAGAATGCTGAGCGTGAATACTTTGAATTAGATGCTCCAGTTTCTGTTACACGTGGAAATTCATCGATCATTGCACTTCCCTGCGATTGCTTAAAAATTTCATGTACCTCGGCTGATGACCGCGGTATTCACACGCAGCATTTATCTCTTACCATTGACCCTGAAGTATATCAGTCGCAAGTTGCTGCAGCTCGTACTTTCACCATTTACGAAGATATCGAAGAATTAATTAAGTTAGGTAAGATCCGTGGTGGCTCTCTTGACTGTGCTGTAGTGATAAAGGGCGATGCAATTATTTCTAAGGAACCACTACGTTTTAAAGATGAATTCGTTCGTCACAAAATTTTAGATATTATTGGTGATATTCTTTTACTGGGTAAGCCCCTGAAGGCGCACATTGTGGCCACACGTCCGGGCCATGCTATCAATGCAGAACTCACTAAAGTTTTATTCGAGAAATTAAAAGAGTCTAAAGAGTCTGGTAAAAAGAAAGCAGTAGCTGCTCCTCTTAAATTTAATATAGCTACAGAAACTTCACTGGATATTCGCCGTGTGTTAGAAACACTCCCACATCGCTATCCTTTTGTGATGATTGACCGCGTGGTTGAATTTAAGGGAACAGATGAAATTGTCGCGATTAAGAATGTGACAATTAATGAGCCTTATTTCAATGGTCACTTTCCTGGCAATCCCGTTATGCCAGGCGTGCTGCAACTTGAAGCCATGGCACAAGCTGCTGGTATTTTAATGTTAAGGATGTCGGGTAGTACCTCAAAAGTCGCATTTTTTATGAGTGCGGATAAAGTGAAGTTTCGTAAACCCGTACGTCCTGGAGACCAACTTACGATCACTGCAAAACTGCTTAAAGCTCGGGGTGGAAAATTAGCCACCGCAACCGCAGAATGTGCGGTTAATGGCCAAATTGTTTCCTCAGCTGACTTGATGTTTATGGTAGTTGATGATCAAGCACTAGACGCCTAATCAGTGCTTTTTCTTGTAAACGTCTTTAGGATCGAAAACGCGCGTAGCTGCAAATTCGAGTTTTAAAGACGCTGGATTTTCAGCATCCGCTGAGTCACTTAATTTTCTATAAAAACAGGAAGGGTAGCCGTTGTGGCAAGAAGCTCCACCAACGTTTTCTACTTTTAGTAAAATAACGTCTTGGTCGCAGTCGACTCTTAGCTCTTTAACTAATTGAGCGTTACCAGATTCTTCACCTTTAATCCAAAGCTTATTACGAGAGCGGCTCCAGTAAGTTGCTTTTTTAGACTTTAAGGTGTGGGCCAGCGATTCGGCGTTCATAAAAGCAAACATGAGCACTTCGTTTGTGATATGGTCCGTTGTGATACAAGGAATAAGGCCATCTGAGCCAAATTTTGGCTGTAGCAATTGACCGAGTTCAATATCGGCTGTGTTTGTCCGTGCTGGAAAAACGGGTATACTCATGATGTTTTAGAATGATTTAGTCTTCTTAAGTAATCGTACGTGTAAAGCCCTGTTCTATGGCCATCGCTAAAATCAAAGCGAAGCGCATAGTTTCCTACAAATTCATAATTTACGACTGTGACCCCAGGGAAATGACGTGGGCCATCACCCCCGTACTGGTTTCCAAAAATATCTCGTTCTCCTAGATTATCAGCACTTGGAGAGGCGGCTCGCAGAAATTCTCCGGTATAATAGCTCTCTAAGCCATCACTCCAGGATATCGCTACTTCATTTCCAATGAGTTGAATCTGTTTGGGATTAATCATCGTCTTGATCGCTATCGCTAGGATGTTTAATTCTGCGCACATAGGCCGAGTGGATAGGGGCAGGCATGGGTGATTTTTCTCCCTTAACGGTTTCCCATACAACTTGGTTTAAGGCGATATCATCTACTAAGTCTTCTTTTGAAAAATCGAAGTTTGAAGAAACTTTTGCTCCATGGGTTCCGGCAGGATTTTTCTCATTGAGATTAATTCTAGCACTACGGGTTGTGTAGGTAGCTAAGTTAGGAGTTGCTTGAAACGATCCCCACATAGGTTCCGCAGTAGCATCAAATTCCGACATAGGTGCTATACCCAGTACTAATTCCATTGTATGGAGCATGGAGCAGGTTGAGTATGGTGTTGAATCTACACTGCCTTTTTGAGTGTACGGGCTAATTGCAAGCGCTACGGTTCTATGCGCATCGACATGGTCAGGGCCATTTTGAGCATCATCTTCTACAATCAGAATGAGAGTCGTTACCCAGAATTTTGAGTGACTAACAGCTTCTACTAATCGACCTACTGCTAAGTCATTGTCTGCCACTAAAGCACGAGGGGTTGGAGCATTTGCTTTAGCTCCCATCGTGTGATCATTGCCAAAGCGAACAATTTGTAGCTGCGGCATATCGCCTTCTTTTTCAAAGCGCTTTAATTCAGAGATAAATTCGGTAGCTCTTTTTTGTTCTGAGTAACTCAAGTCAAAGCCTCTGAAGTTTGGATCAAAGTGACCTTTTAAGTTTGGAATGGAAGCGGTAACTGGATCTTGAGGTGTCTTTCCATTATTAATAAATTCTCCGTAGGTACGGTAGGATACGTGAGCTTTTGCTGCTTGATCCCAGATGTAGCCTAAAGCAGGGAAGGCGGCTGCATAATGGCCTTCAGCAGGATAGGGGTAGTTTTCTTGTGCTAAGCCCGTGATTTGAGGTCTGTGACCATAGTCTGGTGGCCAGATTTTTTCTACGAATTCTGAGCAGTATGCTCCCATACTCCATTCGTGACCACTGGCGCTAATTTCTGAATTAGCGTAAAAATTGTCTAATAGAACAAATTGTTTAACAAGCGCATGTTGGTTTGGTGTTACTTCTTCTGGAAACAGACATAAGTTAGGGTCTCCATTTCCTTCTTTGATATCACCGAAAACTTGGTCATACGTACGATTTTCTTTAATCACATAAATAACGTGAGTAATAGGAGATTTTTTTTCAGAGGTCGTTTGTAGTGCTAGAATTTCTTTAGCGATTGGGATTGTATGGGAAGGAACGCATTTTTGCGCATCGTTTGTCCATAGCGCCAACTGTTTTTGATAGGCCTCAGCTTTGGGTAGAGGTATGAAACCTAAGGAACCATCAAACAAGGTCGCTATATATTTAAATTTGGTAGATTCACCGATGTTGTTTGGCTTTGGTGTTAAGCCGCGTGCACTAATTACAAGCAGTAGGTCTTCCTTAGGAGTAAGGCAGACGCTCGTTGGCATCCATCCTGTGGGAATAAAGCCAATTGGATTAGAGACGCTAGCTTGCGATACATCGAAAACTGCAATGTTATTGTTTGACGCGTTGGCTACGTACAGAGTTTTCCCATCTTGAGTTAATGCTAAACTCTCTGGAGTAGAACCGGGCGTAGTACCTGGAATAATTGAAGTGTTTAACTGCTCTAATATATGGCCATCTTTGGTATCAATCACAGTCACGGTATTTAGTCCACCGTTTGAGACGTAGAGTCGTTTACCAGAATCAAAGATTCCATTTCGAGGTGAAAGTTGTAATGCATTCGGATGTAAACCACAGGAGTAACGGGTAATCTCTTCGCCGTCTTTTGCATTTAAAACAGCAACACTGGACTGACCCCATAAACTGACATAGACACGGCTACCTGATTCGTCACACAGAATGTTTAAGGGTTGTTCACCCTCAATAATTTCATTTGCCCCTTCAACATCATTTGGTGCGTTAATACTTTTGGGTTCAAGAGCTGGAGCATTTTTATCATCACTCAATGATTTTCCTAAGCGCGTAGTCCAAAGATTAATACCTGTATCGCAATCCACACAGTGAACATCGTTTTCTAATAAACGGGTTGCTAAAACGGTGTGTGTATTAGGAATAAAGCTAACTCCGCTTACTACTGCGCGGTCGTTTTTCTTACCCAAGGTAACGGCTTTATGTTCATGGAGTGTTCCTTGGGAGAAACTAAACAGGCGGATCAGTGGTTCACTTCCACCGCTTAAGGCGAGGAGTTTTCCGTCACTTGAAAATGAAATACCATTGAAGGTTTCTGTAACTGAAACGATTTGTACTGTTTTTTGTGTTTTTAAATCGATGAGCCAAATACTGTGTTTTCCAGTTCCTGTGTGAATGACTGCAGCGTAGTTCCCTGATGGGTGTATGGCCACGGCCGTAGGAAATTCAGATAAAGCGAGTTGTGTACCAGCAGGTCTGATTGGCCACTGATTATGGAGTAATATGGAACCATCACTTTGTAGGCCAGGGGTTGTGATTGCGAAAGACTGGCTACTTACAAATAGAAGTGGGCAGATGAGGGTAAAAAATCGTCTAAGATTCATGCCCTTTATCGAACGCTTACTCTGCTAATTTGTCGATAAGATCTTAGGTTAATAGTGGCTACATTAATGGCATTTGTGTAAAAAAATAATAGCTAGTTAAAGCCTCTGTTACTGAGCTTGTGTAGGAGGCAAACTAAGCCTACCTTGTGTGATACATTTCAATTATGGCTTATTCACGTTTTATATGCTCATTACTGGTTGCTTCTTGTGTGATTGCTAGCGGTTGCCGTGATAAGCAAATTACACGTTACCAAATCCCCAAAGAGGATGATGCTCCAGCTCCTGCTTTTGCTGATGAGAATAAGTCAGCAGATCAGCAAACAGGTACGCTGACATGGACCTTGCCTAGTGGTTGGGAAAGTAAGCCTGCATCTGGTATGCGTGTGGCAACGTTTGTCGTAGAAGGTGTATCAACAGATGCATTAGATATTTCTGTACTCTCTTTTCCAGGTGATGGGGGAGATGATTTAGCAAATGTAAACCGCTGGAGAGGTCAGGTTGGATTAGCAGCTTTAACGCAAGATCAGCTTGCTTCCGTTTTAATTCCTATTGAATCAGCAGCTGGTACCTTGCAACTTACGGATTCTGAGGGAAGTGCTAAGGATGGAAAACCAGCTAAGCGCATGTTGGCCGCATGGCTTCGCTTAGGTGGAAAGGCTTGGTTTTTTAAATTAATTGGTGAGCCAGCGCTTGTTACTGATCAAAAAAATAATTTCATTTCATTTTTAAAATCACTCACGTCTTCAGCTTCGTCAGCACCGGTTGCAGCTATGCCACCTATGATGATGGGATCCCCTATGGATATGAGTAATACTGCAGTGCCAACCAGTGATGGCGCTTCACTGCTATGGACACCTAATAAGCAGTGGACATTAAAGCCTGCCGTCGCAATGCGTAAGGCGACCTTCAGTGCAGGTGAGGCAGAAATCGCAATTAGTGCATTTCCTGGTGATGTAGGAGGACCCCTAGCAAACGTAAACCGCTGGAGAAATCAGGTAGGATTAGCGGGTATAGACCAAGCAGAGCTTGATAGAACGAGTACAATCTTAGATGTACAAGGTCTGCACTTTTTGGTCGTTGAGGCAGTTGGTACTAATTCGAAGGCAATCGTTGCTGCATTACTTCCTTGGAATGGTAGTACGTGGTTTTTTAAACTCACAGGAACAAAGGACGCGGTAATGAATGAAAAAGATGCATTTTTATCATTTCTAAAAACCGTTAAAGCACCTTAAGTCATGATTATTGATTTTACGCAGGCGCATCCCCGTGATGCATACGGTTGGATGATTAATTCGATTGGGCCTAGGCCGATTGCTTGGGTCTCAACAATATCCCAAAACGGTGTAACGAATTTAGCTCCCTTTAGTTTTTTTCAAGCCGTCTCAGCTTATCCCCCCGTGCTTATGTTTGTTCCGGTTAATAACCGAGATGGGCAAAAAAAGGATACGCTTCTTAATATAGAGGCGACTAAGGAATTTGTGGTTAACGTAGTCGCATATAAAGATGTTCAAGCGATGAATATGTCATCGTATCCTCTGCCTCACACTGAAAGTGAATTTACTACGTTTTCTATCCCTCAAACACCTAGCTCTAAAGTGAAGCCTCCACGTGTGAGCAGTGCGGGTGTCGCTTTCGAGTGTGTTTTGCATGATATTTATCCTGTAGGTGATAATGCTCAGGTTGTCTTTGGACGTATCGTAGCTGCGTATGTAGATGAAAAGGTTTTAGCAAGTGATGGATATCCTGATCCTGCTAAACTCGATTTGGTGGGAAGACTAGGGCGTGATACGTATAGCCGTACAACCGACTTATTTGATCTAGGTAGACCCTAACGACTAAGGGCATAGGTTTCTTGGAGACGATTTTGTGCATGGTCTAGAGCGAGGTTATTAACTCGTTCTGCGTAATCTTTTGTTGAGTGGGGTATTTTCCCGCGAATAACAGCGGTTACTCCACAATTCCAAGCCGATGCTATTTTGGTTATACTAGGTGTAATGTGGGCGTTTTTTAAGCGTTTAATAATCCAGTGATAGTGAGCGAGGGCGACTTGATCTGAATAGTGTGTGTGGACTTCACTGAAAGATACATGCGTGTGTTGTGACCATACGCTTTTCTTAAATTGATAAGCTCCTTCTTCTCCGCATGAACCCGTAGGTGCGTCATAGCAATTACCGGTTTCTACTTCACGTATGGCATATAAAAAATCTTCGGCTGTGGGAGTTGTTGTTTGTGCGTTTAGATGGGGAGTAAGTAGAGTGATAATTAAGAGTGTAACAAGTAAGACGGTTTTCATATCGGTTTGTGTTTTTACTGGTTAATTCCAGGTTCACTTACCGATTTACCGCGTGAAAAAGCCGTTCCTATAATGAAGATAAACTATGTAACTAATTGAATAATAATATTATGCGTAAAATAGGGTCAAGCATGAGCAAATCTTTGAAAAAGAGCCTTTTTGACACAATTATAAGGGGTTAATGTGCGGTCGCAGATGACCATGAAGTACTTACGAAAAAGTAAAACTTTCGTGCACCTTGCACGACTTGCTAGGAGTAAAATACACGTTGTGAATCGTTTTTCTCCTTCAAATCAATTTTTCGAATGTCTTGAGTTAGTTACGAAATCACTTTGATCTTACGTCTTACTAAAAATTTACCCCCTTTAAATTTTTAATCTGCTTAGCGTTTTATTTATACCACCACACTATGAGTCTATTCAGAACGAAATCGATGGAGTCACTGCAGTTGCAGTCGCAAGATAGCCAAGGTCTTCATCGGACTTTATCGGCTACCAATCTTGTCAGTCTTGGCATTGGTGCCGTCATTGGAGCCGGTATCTTTGTTTTAACCGGACAAGCAGCTGCTCAGTATGCAGGACCAGCGATTGCTATTTCTTTTATTATTTCAGGAATCGGCTGCTTATTCGCGGGTCTTTGCTACGCTGAATTTGCATCAATGATTCCAATTGCAGGAAGTGCTTATACGTATTCCTACGCAACACTTGGTGAATTCTTTGCTTGGATTATCGGTTGGGATCTAATCCTTGAATATTTATTTTGTGCACCAACTGTAGCAGTGGGATGGTCGGGACATTTTCAAGGCTTTTTAAAAGAGTTCGGTCTTGTACTCCCACATTCACTCGCAACAGCTCCTTGGGATTATGTAAATGGACACTTAGTAGCGACGGGTGCTTTAATGAATTTACCTGCAACGTGTATTGTAATCGCGATTACCTTACTCTTAGTCGTAGGTATTAAAGAATCGGCTGCATTTAATAATTTGATGGTTGTTACGAAAGTTTCCGTACTGATTGCTGTTATTGGCTTTGGTATTTGGTTTTTGTTACAACATCCAGGGCTAGCGACGCATAACTGGACTCCTTTTATTCCTAAAAATACAGGTATCTTTGGTCAGTTTGGTTGGAGTGGTATTTTTAAAGGCTCTGCTGTTATTTTCTTCTCTTATATAGGCTTTGATGCGGTTTCAACTTCTGCTCAGGAAGCCAAAAATCCTAAAAGGGATATGCCAATTGGCATTCTAGGTTCACTCGCAGTGTGTACGGTACTTTTTATTTCACTCTCCCTTGTACTAACCGGAATGCAGCACTATTCCTCCCTCAAGGTTGATGCTCCGGTTGTTTTTGCTCTTCAAGCAGCGAATGCTCCCGTTGTGTTACGCTTTGTCGTAGAAATCGCTGCGATGGCAGGACTATGCTCGGTGGTACTTGTGATGTTAATGGGGCAACCTCGTATTTTCTTCTCTATGGCACACGATGGATTACTCCCACCTGTGTTTGCTAAAATTCATCCTCGTTTTAAAACACCTTATATTACAACCCTTCTCACAGGCGCTATTGCGTGTGTCTTTGCAGGTCTTTTACCGCTAGCACTTTTAGGGGAATTAGTATCGATTGGGACACTCTTTGCCTTCGTGATTGTAAGTTTAAGTATCATCTTACTAAGAAAGCGCCGTCCTGATTTACCACGTCCTTTTAGGACGCCTTGGGTTCCAGTTGTGCCTATTTTAGCAGCGGTTGTATGCTTAGTTCAGATGTTAGCTTTACCGTTTGATACCTGGCTTCGTTTAATCGTTTGGATGGTCATTGGTATCATTATTTACTTCGTTTATAGCCGTAAACATAGCCGCCTACAGTAAGGCACTCTCAGTATCTTTTTTACTAAAACCTCGGTTTAATTAACCGAGGTTTTTTTATGTCAGCGATCCCTGCCTCATTTGTTCAATGAGGTGTTCTGTTCCACGCCATGCGAGCGCAAGAATCGTGATAGTAGGGTTTTTATCTGCGTTTGAACAGAAGGTGGCTGCGTCAGCTATCATTACGTTTTTAGCATCCCAGAGTTGCCCATAGCTGTTGGTGACAGATGTGCGTGGATTACTGCCCATAATTGCTCCACCAACACCGTGTTTTACGTGACCACCTGGCAGAATATTTCCACGACCTTTAGGATCAGGCTTAGTCGTTACTTTGCCTCCCATAGCATGAATTAAGTCTGCAAAGGTTTTCTGCATGTGGATTGCTTGCTTTATTTCATGCTCGGACCACTTCCAGTGAAAGCGCATAGCAGGGATGCCCCATTTGTCTTTCACGTGAGGATCTAAATCGCAGAAACAGTCATCATTTGGGATCATTTCTCCTCTACCAGAGAAGGAGATAGATGCTCCGTAGTAACGCCTTGCATCTGCTTTAAACTGCTTTCCGTAAGAGCCGTGTGTATAGTTTTCTAAACTATTTGCTGCAGTGATTGTCGGCATTTTTTTACCACTCGCAAATTCGATGTGATAACCACGAGCAAAACCTAACTTACCTTGGAGTTGATCTTTATGTAGCCACCACGGTGCATAAACGTGATCTCCTCCTGCACCGTCTTCATTCATGGGTGGCAAGTTTTCCAACAGAGGAATATGTCCACTTAAGGATGTGCCCACAGTATCCATTAAGTACTTACCTAAATACCCTGAAGAATTTCCTAGTCCATTAGGGAAGCGGTGTGATTTAGAATTAAAGAGTATCTTGATTGTTTCGGTAGAACCTGCGCCGAGAATAATAGCCTTAGCTTTTACATGGTGTTCTTGGTTCGTATTTCGGTCGATAAAGTGAACTCCATTAGCAAGACCTAGGTTATTTAAGGTTACTTCACGAACGACCGCGTCTGTTAAAATATCTAAATTTCCACTGGCTAAGGCAGGAGGTAAATGAACGGTAGGGGACTGATAATTAGCCCTAATTGCGCAGCCTCGGTTACATGGAGTTGCCCAAAAACAGGCCGCTCTATTTCGCATAGATTCAGCGACAAGACGCTGAGCGCGAGGGTTATTGGGGTGTAATTTCTGGGGAATGTTGTCCGCATCTAATCGTGTACTGAGTACAGCCCTGTGAATCGCAACAATCGGAATTCCGAGTTTTTTACCTCGCTGCTGAGCTAGGATTTCACCTAGGCGTGGCTTTGGTGGTGGGAGCAGAATTCCTGGAGGAGAATCTGGACTATTTTCAATACCTTCTGCATCCCCATAAACGCCAACGAGCATTTCTACTTTGTCGTAATAGGGAGCTATATCTTCATAACTAATTGGCCAATTAATGCCTAAACCGTCTCTGTCTCTAGGCTTAAAATCGTAGGGTCCATTTCTGAAAGCATTGCGAGCCCAGTGGTTAGTTCTTCCACCTAACATGCGGGATCTCCAAAGCATATATTTCTCATCGGGATGAGATGAGGCACTCGTGTAAGGCTCGCCTGGAACTTCCCATCCTCCATTCACGGTAGAGTCAAAAAAACCAAGTGGTTTATCTGGTGTTTCGGCACCACGAAGGGGAGCATCTCCATTCGTCTGAAACATCGGCGTTTCAGTCACGGGATCGTAGTTTCTGCCCGATTCAAGCATGAGCACTTTGATTCCCTCTAAGGTCAAATTGTAGGCAGCTTGGCCGCCTGCTGCTCCAGATCCTACAACAATGACATCATAGTCATTTTTTAGCTGTTTTACCGAAATAAAAGGCATTGGGTTCATTGATCTCACGCATACCTAAAGGGTCTGTCAAGAGGGCTAAAAATGAGCCTAGTTATGACAAAAAAGGTTACCGGAAAGGGTACTTAAAAATGACCTCAAAATGATGTGAATAACTTGGGGATAAAAAAATCACGTTTTCAGAGCGGATTTACTTGCAAAAGTGGGGTAAAATGGGGAGAAATGGGGCGTTGTGGGGCAAATACCCTGTTTACATCCTTTCATGTCACTTCCTGGCAAAGCATTTTTCACCGGCCTTTTTAGGCACAACTTGGACGATAAAGGTCGTTTAACGATCCCGTCTGCGTGGAGAACTGCACATGCTGAAGGAGAAAGTTTTTTAGCTACACCACATCCTGATGGTTACATCGCTGTCCTACCTCCTCTCGAAGTAGAAAAGCTTCACGAGAAAATTGCGCAGATGGCGCTTAGCGATGGAGCAGCACAAGATTTCGCCGCACGGTTTTTCGCACAAACACAAACCTTCACTTTTGATAAGCAAGGACGTGTAGGTGTAGATGAAGCATTACTCAAACACGCGGGCATCAGTAAGGAAGCTGTGCTCGTTGGCTCATTAACTAAATTTAATCTCTATTCGCCAGCACGGTGGGTCAAAGTTGAAGACCGCACGTCTGGTGAAAACTTCGGCGATTTAATGCGCCGATTAGGAATTTGATGACAGCGTACGACACAACTTTTGTCGCAAACGCCGCAACGCCTGTTGGCCATAAGCCTGTTTTACTTAACGAGGTTTTAAAATTTTTTGCACCTAAAGCAGGTGCTCGTTATTTGGATTGTACGTTTGGTGGTGGTGGACACACCCAGGCACTTCTTGATTCAGCATCGAATGTTTCTGTGATCGCGCTAGACCGTGATCCAGATGCGCAGGCTAGGGCGAGTGAACTTTCGAAAAAATATAAAGATAGATTTCAATTAGTTGATCTAAACTTCGGTGATCTTGGGTCCTTACCGCATCGTGACTTTAATGGAATTTTATTTGATCTAGGTGTTTCTTCATTTCAGTTGGATAATCGGGAGCGCGGATTTTCATTTCGGTCTGATGCACCTGCAGATATGCGCATGGATCCTAGAAGCGGCGTATCTGCTTCCGAGTGGCTTGAGAGTGCTTCAGAAGCAATGCTTGTTTTGGCGATTCGTGACTATGGGGAAGAAAAGCAGTGGAAGCGTGTGATACGTGCCATTATTGCTGCTCGTAGGACAGGCGCTTTATCACGGACTTCGTCTTTAGCTGAAACAATTGTAAATGCGATACCTGAAAGGGAGAGACGTGTAGCACGTATTCATCCAGCTACACGTTCATTCCAAGGTATCCGTATTGCAGTTAATGATGAACTAGGTGCTTTAGAAAAAGCACTACCTGAAGCATTTGAGCGGTTAGCCTCAGGGGGCGTTCTATGTGTCATTAGCTTTCATTCTCTTGAAGACCGTGCCGTAAAGCGTGCGATGCGCCGCTGGTGCGGAATGCCAGAAAGTGAAGAAGATTCCATGCCTCAAGATTTACGAGTTCGTAAGGCAGAAGCGCTTACTAAGCGTCCAGAAATTCCAACAGAGTCTGAAATCGAAAATAACGCACGCAGTCGTTCGGCTAAATTAAGAGCCATTAAAAAACTGTAACACTAATTTAAATACATTTATGAAAACTCTACAAAACCGAGCCTTTGTTAATCCCTTTGTAATGGGAACGATGCTGGTCGTATGCGGAAGTGGTGCTATTGGTTTAGGCTCAGTATGGATGCGTCATCAGATTTCAGTTGCAGCTAATGAAAATAAAATCATTGAAAACCATATTGTTGAAGTAGGTCGTTTAAATCAGCAAGTGACTGCATGGGTAGCTGAGGAGCAAGATATCACAGCTCTTTTAAAGAAGAATAATGAATGGCATTTAGGACTTGTTCCTCCACAAGAAGGCCAAGTTCAAATTATAGCACAGGACTCTGTCGCTCGTCTTACCGCTAAACGCGATCAAGGCATTTTAACGGACCGTGGAATTAATTCTGCAGCTCCTAAACCAATTACTTTTAGTATCCCTGTTCAGCGCTAATTTATGTCGAAGGGGTTTGCATCCAGTTTCCGAATGACGTTCATCACAGTCTGTGTACTGGGTGCATTTGTTTCGCTCGGATACAGGCTTTACTCCTTACACGTACTGAAAAGAAATCACTATTTAAGTTATGTAGAACACGTAAGACACGAAATTATACCTACGTACTCACGCCGAGGCGACATTCGCGATATCAATGGAGCTTTATTGGCAACAAGTATGTCAGTAGTAGAAGTGGGTGTAGATCCCAGTGTTTTAAAAGATAAAGAAGAAGCTAAATGGCCACAACTTGCAGAATTGCTAGGAATGCCATTTGAAGAATTAAAAACCATTTTAACCACCAAGTACCGAGAGGCCTCTGTTAGTGGCGTAAAAAACCCCCAAGGCTTGGTGTTTCATTTAGACAGTAATCAACCCAAAGTAGAACCTGAAAAGACCGAGATTACACAGGATATTCCTGGTGTAAGTCTTCCTAAAGTTGAGACCCCTGTTGCTCAATCAGACGATGATGACGCAACCGTTTTGGATGAGGCAGATAATACGGGAAAACGTATGATTCGTTATGCCAGGCTCAGTAAGGGTGTGGATCAAGCAAGATTTGCTGAAATTGAAAAACTTAAGATTCATGGAGTCTATGGTACAAATGTTTATCGTAGAGCATATCCACATAATGAATTAGCCTCTCATCTAATCGGGTATTTAAATCACCAGGAAGTGCCCCTAGCTGGAATAGAACATTACGCTAACTTTTTTTTAAGAGGTCAGGATGGTTGGGTTGAAACGGAGAAAGATGGAAAGCAGCGTGAACTCGCACAGTTTAGAACAAGAGAAGTCCCAGCTGCTGATGGTTACTCGGTGGATCTCTCGATTGATTCTGCGATTCAGCATTTAGCTGAAGCAGAACTACAAGAAATTCGCGATAGGTTTGAACCACAAAAAGCCACTATTATTATATCTGATCCTAGGACTGGATTTATTTTGGCGATGGCTAATTATCCTACGTTTAATCTTAACGAGTATAATAAGCTTCCTACTTCTGAACTTTCCAAGATGCGTAATGTGGCGGTCTCGGATTTGTATGAACCTGGTTCAGTTTTTAAAATTATCGCAGCCTCTGCTGCACTCGATGATGGATTAGTTAATCCTAATACAACGTTTGACTGCACGCTTAAAGAAATTGAATACAAGGGTAAAATTAAACCATTACCTGCAGAGGATAAGGGAGATCACTTTGATAAGCCACTGACCGTTTCAGAAATTATAGCTCACTCGTCTAATAAAGGTGCTGTTCAGCTTGCGATGAAACTGGGTGAGCAGCGTTTTTATGATTTTATGCATTCCTTTGGTATTGGTTTACCAACAGGTTTTCCTGTAGGTAATGAGCCGGATGCAAGAACCTTTAGAATTTTCGTTCCACCTCCAAAGTACTGGGACGGATTAACATTCACGCGTATTCCTATGGGGCAATCTGTTGCTGTTACAGCTCTGCAGATACATCAAGCCATGGGAGTAATTGCAAGTGGGGGAGTGCTTCTTAAACCTCAAATCATTAAGCGAATTCGCGACTCAAATGGGGATATAGTATATCGTTTTGACCGAGTTGAAGAGCGCCGTGTTATTAAAGCAAGTACGGCAAAAACGATGGCACGTATGTTATTAGGTGTTACTTCAGGTGCTGATAGCACAGGTTTTAGAGCTGCAATACCTGGTTATGAAGTGGGTGGTAAAACAGGAACAACTCAAAAATTAGTTCCGATGCAAATGGCTAATGGAAAGAGTAAGCTAGTTTACTCTAAGACGCATCACGTTTCATCCTTTGTTGGATTTTTTCCTGCCAGTGATCCACAAGTTGAAATATCAGTCATCGTAGATGATGCTGATGCACATACTCCTGGTAAAGTTGGTTATGGTGGTTTTGTAGCGGCTCCGTCGTTTAAACACTTAGGTGAGCAACTGATTCCTTATATGGCAATTCGTGCTCCTTCGGCTCTAGGGCTTTCAGGACGCTCAATGGTTGTGACACAAGGAGGTACACCATGATTGGGTATCTTACACAAGACTATGCCCTGATTCATGCTTTGGGTGCTAAGGCTAGAACGCAACCGGTACGTGAATTAAAGGCACTTAACCGCTTTATTGCACGTGCTCCAAAACTTTCGGACTACATCAATGAAGATGAAGTTCAGCTGGTTAAAGGTAATTTGGATTGTCCGGTATCTGGACTAGCAACAGAGAGTAAACGCGTTGTTGCTGGAAACGTATTCTTTGTACTTGAGGAAAATTTAAATGGTTTTTCAGCAGATATCGATGAGGCAATTAGCCGCGGTGCTACTGCGATTGTTACGACAAAAGTACCGAGCGTAATACCTAGTAAAGTTGCATTTGTTAAAGTTAAAGCAGTTGAGAAAGTTCTGGTTAAAGTGGCTAAACGCTATTTTAAGTCACCAGATAAATCTTTAGCACTTGTTGGAATTGCTGGTAGTAATGGCAAAACAACAGTGAGTTATTTAATTAAAGCGCTTTTAGGTGACGCAGATAGAAGCGGCCTTTTTAGTTCAATTAGCTATGATTTAGGAACACGCGTGGTCCCTTCTTTTAAATCAACACCAGACGCGGTTGATTTATTTGGAATGATGGCTCAAATGCGGGACGCTGGTCTTCGTAAAACGGTTCTAGAAATTGAATCTGCTGCACTGCTTAGTGAACACATACATTCCCTACAATTAAAAGTCGGTGTGTTTACAAATCTTAACGCACACGATTTAGATACGATTGAATTAGAATTTAAAAAGCAGGTTGATTTCTTTACAGGAAAGTACGGAAATGCTCCTGAAGTAGCAGTTGTTAATATAAGTGACTGTTTTGGTTTGAAGCTTGCTGAAGAAATTAGGCTCCATGCGCCTAATGTAAGATTAATTACTGTAGGATATGATCAGTCAGCACACGTAATAGCAGAGCGTATCGTTGCATCGCAGACAGGAACATCGGGTGTTTTAAAATGGAAAAAGCCAGATGGAATGATGGGTGAAGCTTCATTTCAGTTAGACTTAGTAGGTTGCTACAATGTAACTAATTTATTATGCGCTTCTGCTGCATGCTTAGGTTTAGATAAAGATCCTGCATTATTTTTAAATCGGTTAAAACAATTGCCAAATATTCCAGGACGCATGCAGCGTATAGATGTTGGACAAGCGTATGAAGTGGTTGTTGATCATGCGACTACAAGCCATGCCCTCTATAGTTCACTTGAAGCATTAAGGAAATTAACTCCAGGTCGTTTACTCGTTGTATTTGGTAGTGCAAGTAATCGTAGTGTGTCTGAAAGAAAAGCGTTTGTTGAAGTCGTACAAGCGCACGCTGACTTTTCTTTTGTAACCCTTGATAGTACATTTGAAGAAACACCAGAGAAAATTTTTAGTGACATGAATCAAGGTGTTCGTGATCCAGCAAGAATCGCCTGGGTAGAAGACCGTAGACGTGCGATTAATGTGGCCTTAGATGTAGCGAAAAAGGGTGATACTGTTTTAATTACGGGTAGAGGTCATGAAAGTTTTCAGTATTTAGGTGATGCAGTACATCCGTTTGACGATAGAAAAGTGGTAGCTGAACTCATTCACGAAAAACTTCCTACTAAAGAAGTCGCATGAGTCTATTTTCGGCACAAAACCTTAGTACCTGGACACAAGGACAGTGGACTACTGTTCCAAGTGCAGAGATTAATTCATTTAGTATTGATACCCGTCAGATCGCTTCAAAGGCTATGTTTGTTGCGATTAAAACAGATAAAAGGGATGGGCATATCTTTTTGGCAGATGCAAATAAAGCGGGAGCGAGTTGCGCACTTGTTCAAAAACATATCCCTGATGTTGATATTCCTCAGTTAGTTGTAACGGATACTGTTAAAGCGTTTCAGCTCATTGCAAAAAACCACCGCCTTACTTTTAAAGGTCCAGTTATTGGTGTTACTGGAAGTGCTGGGAAGACTTCTACAAAAGAAATTTTAGCACGTTTATTAGGTGGAACTCCTGTCGTTCTCTCGACTGAAGGGAACTTAAATAACGAACTTGGGGTTCCTCTTACATTAACAAAAATTGATCCTACAAAACATAGCTTTGCTGTTATTGAGGCAGGAATTAGTGGTCCTTTAGAGATGCATGTGCTCGCTGATATGATTCAGCCTGATAGCGCAGTTGTAACTTTAATCGCTGCTGCACATCTAGAACGACTGATAAATCTTGAAGGTGTAGCAAAAGAAAAATCAGTACTCCTGCAAAGTGTAAGACTAGGAACGCGGTATTTTCCTGACAGTTGTTTAGCGTATAAAGCGTTTCAAGAACTCACGGGTAAGTTATGTGTTTTAGGTAATAAAGATAAAGGTGTTAGTTTAACAATTAGTCATACAGAGAATACTACGCAAATAAGTCTCTTGAGTGATAATCAAGGCCGTGCAGATTTTAGCCTACCACGAATCAGTGATGGTATGGCATCGAATGCGGCGCTAGCCTTACAGGTAGCTCGTGATCTAGGTATTCCAGACGAAGTTTTAAATCAGCGTTTACAAACCTGGCATGCTCCATCAATGCGTGGTCAGATACTTAAGGATAAAGAACGCCTCATCTATGTGGACTGTTATAATGCGAATCCCGCATCTATGTTAGATGCGATCAGTGCATTTGAGCGTGTGAGCGCAGCGTTTTCCAGGCGTTTATTTGTGATTGGATGTATGGAGGAATTAGGAACTAAAGCTAGTCAGTATCATACAGATTTTGGAAAAAGTTTTAAACCAAAGCTCTCTGACACAGTTATTATTCTTGGAGATAATGCTCAGTATATTGCGCGTGAGTTACCACCTCTTAACATTCACGTTAATCCAAGTCGCGATTTTGTTCAGTCAACAATCGCAGCATTTAGGGGGGCAGTTTTTATGAAGGGTAGTCGACGTTACGCACTCGAAACCTATATCCCTGATCTCATCAACTCTACGGCACACCATTAAATTACCATGTTAAGCTATTTTGCACATTACTTTACAACCTTTGGCCCTCTTCGCTTATTGAGGTATGTTACTTTACGTACCCTGTGTGCTACTGGTACCGCTGCATTGATCGGATTTATTATTGGACCTTGGCTAATTGGTCGTCTGCGTGCTTTAAAATTTGGTCAACATTATGATGATGATAGAACCGGCGACCTAGCGACACGCTTTGATAAGAAAAATACCCCAACGATGGGTGGCTTACTTATTTTTATTTGTGTATTTGTGAGTTCCGCACTCTGGGCAGCTCCCAATGTGTGGGTTTTTGTTTCTTTATTTGTTTTCACAGCTTTGACCGCTGTTGGGTTTAGGGATGACTATTTAAAAGTGATTAGAAAGAGTAGAGACGGTATTAGTTCAAAGGAGAAGATTTTGTGGCAAACCCTGACCACCATTATTGCAGTCGTTATACTATGCTTGCATCCAATGAGTGCTCAAAAAATTAGGGAATTGTGGGTTCCTTTTATTAAGCATCCTGTAATAGGTTCTCTTCCTTTAGTCGCCCTATTTGTGCTCGTTTATTTTTGGATCGTTGGATTTTCAAATGCGATAAATTTAACTGACGGATTAGATGGGCTAGCTATTGGGTGTACGATTTCAGTGGCGCTAGTTTATGGTATCATGGCTTATGCAGCAGGCCGTATTACAATCGCTGAATATTTATTTATTGGACACGTACCTGGTACCGATGAACTAACGGTGGTGTGCGGTGCTATTATAGGAGCAGGTATCGCGTTTTTGTGGTACAATTCTCACCCTGCTGAAGTATTCATGGGTGATACCGGGTCATTAGCACTAGGCGGTTTAATTGGCGTTATTGCTTTTATGGTGCAGCAGCCTCTTACCCTCATTATTGTAGGTGGCGTATTTGTTTGGGAGGCATCATCTGTGATTATTCAAGTTACTTACTTTAAGTACACCAAGCGCTCAACGGGGGAGGGAAAACGGTTCTTTCTTATGGCACCCATCCATCACCATTTTCAAAGAAAAGGGTGGCCAGAGACCAAAGTTGTGCTTCGTTTTTGGGTGATTTCACTTATTTGTGCTATTGCGGGTCTTGGAACACTCAAACTGAGGTAAATTCCTCTCATTTAGTACGAAATATTATTTCCAATTTAACCATTAATCATTAACTTTTTTACTATGAAAATAATGAAAATCATCGGAATCGTCGCGGGTATCCACGCGCTATTCTTTTTATTGCTTTTCGCAGTGCCTGGTTGCAGTTCAACAACGAAGGCACCTGTCGCTCAATCTACTACTCAAAAAGATGAAGCACCTGCGCCTAAAGCCGATTCGGCAACACCTGCCATCGCTCTAAGTGTACCAGCACCTACAGCTGCACCTGCAGAAGAGGGTCTAGCTCCTGCAATTACTTTTAGTCCAACACGTCCTAATACACCAACAGAAGCTGCACTTGTTGCTCAACCTGTGAGTGATGTTGTGTCTGCAAATACATATACGGTCGTAAGTGGAGATAATCTGTGGACTATAGCAAAAAAGAATCACCTAAAAGTTTCTGAATTAGCAGCAGCTAACAATATGAAGACTAGTTCTAGTCTTCGGGTTGGTCAAAAGCTACTGATTCCAACTAAGGCTGATCAGGCAACTGCAGTAGCTCCAGCAGCGACTACATCAACGCCTCAACCAGCTCAAAAAGTTGCAACTCCTGCATCCTCTTCTTCAACAAAGTACACTGTTAAGTCAGGAGAATCACTTGGAGCAATTGCACGTAAGTTTCATGTGCGAATTAGTGAACTTGCCATCGCAAATTCAATCTCAGATCCAAAGAATGTGCATCCTGGTCAGGTTTTAATTATTCCTGCTAATGCTCGTGCCCCTAAGGCTTCACCAGCTCCAGCACCTGCACCAGCAGTATCAATTCCTACGATTAATACGACGCCTGAGGTAGCGCCATCTGCTGCTCCTGCAACAGAAGTTCCTACTATCCAGATTCAGCCAGCACCTGCTAACTAAGTTTAGAAAACAGTACGGCATCTTATGAGCGATCAAACCAAGGTTCGTGAAAAAGGTGCTATTCGGTTTCTGCCCGATCCAGTCATGGTTATCGTTGTCTGTGCGATAGCCTTAATGTTCTTAGGTCTCACGATCCTTTTTAGTGCGAGTGCTTCATTTAAACAGGGACCATATTTTTATTTAAATAAACAATTAGGAGGGGTTTTTGGAGCCCTTCTTTTTTGTCTTTTTATGGTAAAAATTAATTTAGATCAGCTGCGTAAGTATGCTAATGCGATTGGTATTATTTTAATCGTAATGTTGTTTCTAGTATTAGTTCCGCATATCGGAATTAGTGTTAACGGAAGTAAACGTTGGCTAGGTTTTGGGCCAGTGCGCTTGCAGGTTTCTGAATTTGCTAAATTCGGTGTCGTATTTTGGCTCTCTCATTATTTAGCTCTGTATCAAACAAAAATTAAAGAATTCAAGTTAGGTTTTATTTACCCAGCAGGTATTATTCTTTTATTTGCGATTCCAATTATTGCTGAAACAGATCTTGGAACAACAGCACTTATTATAGCTGTCGGAGCTACGTTGTTTTTTCTAGCAGGTGCAAGGTGGTTATATATAGCCCCTAGTGTACTGGTTGTCGTATTAGGATTTGTACTTATTGTTATGCATAATCCAAACCGTGAGAGACGTCTCATGGCTTATATGGATGTTGAAGGTAATAAGAAAGCGGGTACCTATCAATTATACCAGTCGTTAGCTGCGTTTGCAGTCGGTGGTGTAGATGGAGAAGGTCTAGGTCAAGGTAGACAACAATCTAACTTCTTACCCGAAGCACACACCGATTTTATCTTAGCTGTAGTAGGTGAAGAATTAGGACTTTACTATACGGTGGGAATTGTAGGGCTTTTTACAGTGATTTTTATCGCGGGCTATTTTCATATTAGACGAGCTCCTAATTTGTTTCATTTCTTATTAGCTACTGGCTGTATACTTCTGATTTGTTACCAAGCAATTAGTAATATCGGTGTTGTTACAGGGGTATTACCTACGAAAGGGATGTCTCTTCCTTTCATCAGTGCAGGATTATCCAATCTTCTACTTATGGGCATACTTCTTGGTGTTCTTATCAACACAGCTCGCTCATGGAGAAGAACTGGCCTTGATGACACTAAACGTCAGTTTCAGGAGGTCGTGGCGTGAGTCATTTTTTAATTTCGTGTGGTGGAACAGGTGGGCATCTTTCTCCTGGAATAGCGCTTGCAGAAAATCTAACGGAGCAGGGACATAAAGCTATTTTGCTCATTAGTAAGAAAAAAGTTGATGCAACGTTAAGTCAGAAATATCCACAACTTCAGTTTAAAGCTATCCCAGGTACTGGCTTTACATGGAAGCCGCTTGGTCTACTGAAATGTATTTATACACAGTCCCAGGCCTTCTTTATCTGCTTAGGTCTTGTAAAAAAATTTAAGCCGCGTGCAGTCATTGGTTTTGGCGGCTTTACCTCAGCTGCAATTATTATAGCTGCTCGTTTACATGGAATTCGTGTTTGCCTGCATGAATCCAATCACGTGCCAGGGCTTGCGATGCGAACCTTAGGTCGTTTGGCGCAGCGTATTTATTTACCACCTGGTGTTACGCTACCTCACATGCGAGTATCAAAACTTGTTTCAATAGGTATGCCTGTTAGACAAGAAATTAAAAAAATTGATAAGGCTTTGTGTAAACAATTTTTCGGTCTCGATCCTTCAAAGCAAGTCGTAGGTGTATTGGGTGGCAGTCAGGGTGCCTTAGCACTCAATACCTGGGCTCATGCGCAGGTAGAAGTCTTAGCTAAACATGGCATACAACTCTTGTGCGTAACAGGTTTAGGTAAAGGACCAGATGAGACGTTTGAACTAGTATCTGATAATGGAGCTAAGATAAAATCACGTTTCATCGGATTTTGTAGCTCTATGCCTGAATTTCTGAATGCCTGTGATCTTGTTATTTCGCGTGCTGGAGCGGGTAGTATTGCTGAACTCACAGTCTGCCAAACACCGTCTATCTTAATTCCATATCCCCAAGCAGCCGATAATCATCAGGCTGCTAATGCCATGTATTTTGAAAAGAAGGGTGGCTGTGCCGTGATTCACCAAGCGCAGATTGCAGGGCTTAATTGGGATTATTTAAAAGCATTTCTAGAAGACTCAAATTTAGAAAAAATTAGAGCTCAGTTAAAAATCTTAGGCCAAGACAATCCTTGTGAGGTAATGATTCATGATCTCACGCGTTCGGTGTCTTGACCTTAAGTCGTCAAAAATTAGACACTAAGCCATGCCTGACTTAATCACACATCATTGGGATCACTACTCAGTAGACCTAAGTCGTCTACTCAGTCAGGAGGCTAAAATTAAGCGAGAGGAATCCTTAGCTAGAAAAACAACTATAGGCATAGGTGGAGCAGCCAGGCTCTATGTTGAACCCTATTCAGTGGATGACCTAAGTAAGCTTTTACGCTACGCAAAAGATAAACTAATTCCTGTTTTGATACTAGGTCGTGGCTCAAACCTCATTGTTTTAGACAAAGGTGTTGATGCGATTGTGATTTATCTAGGGGCTGAAGCATTTTCCTATTTTCAGGTACTTGATTCTGTAACTGTAAAAGTAGGCGCCGGGCTTAGACTTAAAAATTTATGCGGACTAGCTACACGTGCAGGACTTGCAGGCTTTGAATTTATGGAAGGGATCCCTGGCAACGTCGGGGGTGCACTTCGAATGAATGCAGGTGCGATGGGTGGGTGGATGTTTGATGTAGTAGAGGAGCTAGAGTTTATGACCCTTGATGGGGAAGTTAAGAAGCTAAATAAAAAAGACGTTCATGTGGGCTACCGTCACTGCGCAGAACTTGATCATGCCGTAGCGCTAGGAGCTATCATTAAGCCTGCTACCACACAACTTGCAGACGATATTTCACGCCAGATAGATGTGTACCGAAAGAAAAGACACGAGAGTCAGCCGCGTGAGCCAAGTGCAGGCTGCATTTTTAAGAACCCACCACAGGATTCTGCTGGTCGTCTGATAGATAAAGCGGGTCTTAAGGGAGAAAGAGTAGGAGCTGCTGAAGTTTCAGAGGTGCATGCTAATTTTATTGTCAATAAGGGTGGAGCCACCAGTGAAGACGTCATTGCTCTTGTTCGTAAAATTAGAGCACGCGTTTATGAAGTTTCTGGTATTACGCTCGAACCCGAGGTATTACTTTTTGGTAGTCATTGGAATTCTGTTTTATGAAATCACCTATAGTTACAGTATTTTACGGCGGCACATCCTCAGAGCGTGAAGTCTCGCTTGGTTCTGGTAAAGCATGTGCTCTTGCGATGAGCGCATCATATCCAACGCGTCTTGTGCGTATCGATGCAAATGCATTACCCGCTGATTTAGGAACAGAGCCTACAGTAGTAATCTCGACTCTTCACGGTACGTTTGGTGAAGACGGTGGTATGCAAAGCCTATTAGAAAAAGCCGGCATTTTTTACGCTGGATGTGATGCAAAATCGAGTGCTTTAACGATGGATAAGTCAGCGACAAAGCAGGCATGTGTTAAACGCGGAGTTATAACAGCTAAATCGATCACATTTACTGCAGCGAATAAACCAACTGCAGCGGATATGATAAAAGAACTTGGTAATGATGTAGTCGTTAAACCAAACAATGAAGGAAGTAGTGTTGGTTTAAGTATTTGTTCAGGCTTAGCAGAAGTTCAAACAGCACTCACTACTATTAATCAAGGATCATGGATTGCAGAATCTCGTATTCGTGGTCGTGAATTATCCGTTGGTGTACTGGGTGGTAAAGCTATGGGTATTGTAGAAATTACACCAAAATCAGGCGTGTACGATTTTACAAGTAAGTATACAAAAGGCATGACTCAGTATCAAGCACCTGCTCCTTTAGAGCCTAGTGTTTATGCAAAAGTTCAATTAGCAGCTGAAACTGCTTTTTCTGCCTGTGGTTGCCGGGACTATGCACGAGTAGATTTTATCCTCACACCTGATAGCACCCCTTACTTACTAGAAATAAATACGCTCCCAGGAATGAAAGAAACGAGCTTACTTCCTATGAGTGCTCGGTGTGTGGGCTTAGATTTTATTGGTTTAGTCAAAGAGATGATTAAACCTGCTATTGTTCGTTTTGAAGCCTCTAGACAGTAGAAATTGAATTTTGACGACTTAAATTTACCGCCATCACATAGCTGGAGAGATATCCCTCAAGCGGTGAATCCGCGTGCCATGTCTAAACAGGGCAAGCGTAGAAGAAGAAGTCACGGTTTTAGAATCGTTGTCACAATAATCAGTCTATGTGTTATTGGTTGGATTGCTTGGAAAGTCTATACACTCCTAGATAACGGCCCTCGTTCATCGGTTACTTCATCGAGTTCCATGCCGATTGGTAATCACTTGAAATTAATTTCAGATGGAGTGCTAGATAATGATGTAAAATGGCTCGCAAAGGTCTTGAAGCTACCCAGCGATGCAACACTGATGAGTATCGATTTAAGGCAGTTGCAGGATAGGCTCCTTATGCAAGGTCAGGTTTCTGGTGCTACCTTGGTTCGAATTTTTCCATCAACCTTATCTGTTACCCTTGCTGAAAGAACACCCGTAGCACGTATATTAGCAGAAGGTACTGAAGGTAAGTATACCTACCTTGTATCACGGGATGGTGTAGCATATGCAGGGATAGATTATGATCCTGGTTTAATTAATAGTTTACCCTATTTAGATGGAATATCGCTTGTTCGTCAGGGGAGTGGGTTTGCCCCAATAGCTGGTATGACGACTGTTTCTGATTTACTCATTCAGTCGAAATTGTGGGTTAATAGCCTATACCAAACCTGGCTTGTCGTTTCTTTAGATAAATTACAGTCAGATGGTGTTATTAAAGTAAAAACTAAAGATGGTATTGTTATTACCTTTGGTACACAGGAAGGTTTTTTCCGTCAATTAGCTAGGCTCGATACCTTAATGGATACGGTAAAAGCAGGTACGGCTGGCAGAGCAACCCTTCGAGATGTAAACCTTTCCTTAGGGCAAAGGCCAAACAGTCTTCAAGCGGATGTGCCTGTTAGTCTTGTGGCTATAGACCCACAGGGTCAGGAAAAAGTTACTTCTAAAACAACTGTGACTGGCAATTCATCAAAATCTTCTTCAACTTTAGAAGGTAAGTCTAAGCCATCCAGTACTTTGACTACTAAACCAACCTTTAATATTCACGTTCCTTAACTTGAAATCGAAGCATACCTTTATCGCTGCTGTTGAGATCGGTACCTCGAAAATCACCGTATTTATTGGTGAGTATTCGGGGCGCGAGCTCGCCATCATTGGTCGAGGTGAATGTCCATCGCACGGAATTATTAAAGGCTCAATTGTAGATTTTAAGAAAGCAAGTGACGCAACTCAGACGGCTTTACTTCAGGCTCAGAATGAAGCTGGAGAAGACATAGATTGTGTATTTCTTGCGCAATCAGGTGGTCACCTAGAAGGATTCTATAATGAAGCGTCAGTGAATGTTAAATCGGCTGATAATATGATTAGCCAGAGTGACATTCGTACCGTTTGTGAATTAGCGAAAGCGAAGATGCTTCCTGAGGGGCGCTCGGTTGTACATAACATACAAAGACCTTTCCGTGTTGATGGCCGCTTAGTTCCAACATCTCCTGAACACTTGATGGGGCAGCGCTTAGAAGTGGGTTACTGGACAGTGCATGGACAAAAGCAGCGTATCGCAGATTTTATTCATATTATTGGTGGTGGTAATTTGCAGGTACGTGAAGTGATTTTATCAAGTCTTGCTTCTGGGCATATGATCACAACGCCCGAGGAAAGACAAAATGGAGTGCTTGCAATCGACATAGGAGCAGGAACTACCGACTATGTTCTCTACAAGGATGGAGTAGCGCATACAACGGGTGTTGTAGCGGTTGGTGGTGCTCATCTAACGAATGATTTGAGTTTAGGATTACGTCTAACAAGTGATAAGGCAGAAAAACTAAAGCTGCGTTTCGGAAGAGCGGTTGTTCAATCAAAAGATAAAAATGACCGTGTTTGGTTAGATGGAAATTTTGCGATCGGTGATCGTCAATTTTCTCGTCAAACGATTGAGCAAATCACTGCTGCACGTATGTGGGAAATATTAGAGGTCGTGAAAAAGAAATTAGGTAATGCATTTACTCCAGAGACATGCTCTGCAGGAGTTGTTCTAACAGGTGGTAGTGCTAAACTACCTGGTATAACAGATTGTGCTTCTAGCGTTTTTGGAGTTACGGCACACTTAGGTGAAGCACCAGGTTGGCTAGCTGATAATTTAAGAGACCCAGGTTACCAAACTGCTTTAGGATTACTTTATTATAGTCTGAGTGGCAAAGCAGGTAAGGCATCTGCTAGCCAACAAACCCGTGGATTTTTAGGTACGATTTCGCGCTTATTCTCAAATAGCTAATCCTATGGATTTAAACGAACTACCTTTAGATGCCTCGCTCTCTGCAGAGAGAACAACTACGATTAAAATTATTGGTGTAGGTGGCGCTGGTTCCAATGCGGTTGATCGTTTAAAAATGGAGAACTTAGATCGTCTCCAATTAGCGTGCATTAATACTGATAGCCAGGCGCTTGCATCGTCGCCGGTTCAGGAAAAAGTTTTAATTGGTAAACAAATCACCCGAGGACTAGGTGCAGGAGGAGATCCTGAAATTGGACGTGAAGCTGCTGATGTAGATCGCGAAAAGATTTCAGCAGTAGTTAAAGATACTGACCTCGTATTTTTACTCGCTGGTATGGGTGGTGGTACTGGTAGTGGAGCAGCTCCAATTGTAGCTGAAATTGCTGCTGAGGCAGGAGCTCTTGTAATCGCTTTTGTGTCCATGCCTTTTAGTTTTGAAGGTGGTCGTCGTCTAAAACAAGCAGAGGAGGCGCTTCGTAATCTTAGACAAATCTGTGACGCTGTAATCGCTCTTCCAAACGATGTGGTACTTCAAGAAGCAGCAGAAAATGAAACTGTTTTGGATTCATTTGCTCGTGCAGATCATTGGGTTGGTCGAGGTGTTAAATCTATTTGGGCAATTTTATATAAAACCGGTTTGATCAATTTAGACTTCGCTACTCTACGACAAGTCTTTCAACACCGAGGGGGAAAAACCTTATTTGGTCTCGGCGAAGGGAGTGGTGAAAATGCAGTGAATGATGCTATAGCGAGTTTAAAATTGTGTCCGCTTCTTCACGTTCCAGAATTTTCACGCAAAGCAGATCGCTTACTTGTTAATATTATTGGTGGTACGGATCTCACACTTGCAAAAGTGAACGTAATTATGAGCGCGGTTGGTGAGCAATTTGGTAGGGATGCTAATTTTGTGATGGGCGCAGTCATTGATGAATCACGTCAAGGACAGGTTGAAATTTGTGTGATTGGGACAAGTGATATGGGAGGACGTCCTATACCAGCTCGCCGAATACAACCAGTAAAGACACGTGCTCAAGCACCTGCACCAGTCGCAGAAACTCCGATTGCTGAAGAACTCATTACTGAGGAGGAATTGTCCTCTCAAGCACCTGCAAAATCAGCAAAGACAAAATCATCTACAGATAAAACGGCTCAACATGAGTTTGGTTTTGGCGAATTGGAAAGTCGTGGTAACTTTGAAAGAACAGATCGTAATCTCTTTGATGGTCAGGATTTGGATGTTCCTACCTATTTAAGAAAAGGGATTAAAATAACTTTATAAGTTATTGTTTATTAAGTGTTAGCGTTTTTTAAAGCGCTAATAATAGTAAGGCATACCTTGGCAAAGTCCTTTGCTTCTGCTTGTCTTTGGGCATGTTTGTTGACGAATGTACTATTAAAATTCAAGCCGGCGATGGTGGCCGTGGCTGTATCTCTTTTCGCCGTGAAAAGTTTGAACCTTGGGGTGGACCCAATGGTGGCGATGGAGGTAAAGGTGGAGACGTAATTTTAATAGGTGACGTTAACACTAATAATTTAGTCGATTATAAATTTCAGCCGCATCGTAGAGCTGAACGCGGTGAGCACGGCCTTGGAAGTGACTGTAGCGGTAAAGAAGGGGAAAATGCAGAACTACGCATGCCTCTAGGAACCGTGGTAACCGATGTCGAAAGTGGACAAGTAGTTGCTGAAATTATTGAAGATGGTCAGCGCATTGTTCTATGCAAAGGTGGTAATGGTGGATGGGGTAATACGCATTTTAAGACATCAACTAATCGTGCACCAAAGCGTGCTAACGATGGCCAACCAGGTGAGCGTGGTACGTTTAAACTTATTTTAAAAAGTATCGCTGATGTAGGCTTAGTTGGTTTCCCAAACGCTGGAAAATCGTCTCTTACAAAGCAATTGACGAAAGCGCATCCTAAAACAGCTGCTTATCCTTTCACGACACTACATCCTCAGATTGGTGTAATTGAACTGTTTGATGAATTTGGTGGATCTAAACGCTTACTGCTTGCTGATATTCCAGGCCTAATTGAAGGAGCAAATGAAAATAAGGGACTAGGTCACCGTTTTTTACGCCACATTGAACGCTGCGCACTGCTTATTTTAATTATAGATATGGCGGGCTATGATGGTCGTCATCCATGGGATGATTATAAGCATCTGCTCAAAGAATTGAAAATGTATGATCCATCGCTACTCAAAAAACCGCGCTTAGTTGTAGCTAACAAAATGGATCTTCCTGAATTTAAAGCTAATTTAGTAAAATTCAAAAAGAAGCATGATGTAAGTGTTATTCCTATCTCATGTATCGAGTCACTTGGCCTAGATCGCCTAAAGCGTGAACTCTTCAAGCGCGTTGCTACGTTTCGTGCTCAAGAAAAGAAACTCGCATGTCGTCCTACTGGCCGGAATTCCTAACACTCACTCTTGTTCATTTACTGGCCGTGGCGAGTCCTGGGCCAGATTTTGCACTCGTACTAAAACAAAGTCTAAAATACGGACGTAAGCCCGCTATTTGGACAGCTCTAGGTATTGGTACGGGTATTTTGTTTCATGTTAGTTACTCACTCTTTGGGTTAGGTGTTTTGCTTAAAAGTTCTGCACTTGCGTTCACTCTGGTTAAGGCTCTGGGCGCTGGGTATTTGGCTTACCTCGGTTTCTTAGGACTTAGAGCAGGTCCCTCACAAACTAAGACGCAGGATAATGCATCTTTAGGTTTTACAGAAATTAACTCTAAGGATGCCTGGAAAACAGGACTTATGGTAAATTTACTTAATCCTAAGTGTACGTTTTTTTTCGTCGCATTTTTTGCAACACTAGTAAGTCCAACCACGCCTTACCTCATTAAATGTATGTACGGAGTGTGGATTTCATTCACAACGATTCTATGGTTTTCACTGGTAGGATTTGTTTTTACACAGGGAAAAATACGCAGCCTATTTCTACGCCAGGGTTACTGGATCGATAGGGTTTTAGGGGTAGTCTTTATTGCTTTTGCTGTAAGTCTAGCGATTGCGTCTCTGCGCTAAAGGTAAACACAGCCACCTAAAAGTTTTTCACCACGGTAAAGAGCGAGTACTTGTCCAGAAGCAAGAGCTCTTTGAGGGGTCTTAAATCGAATGAGCGCTGTACCGTCTGATTCAGGAATAAATTCGCATGGTACGCGGGGATCGCGGTAGCGAACTCTTCCCTCTAATTCGCAAGGAAAAGTAATCGGATCTAGTGTCCAACTGAAATGGTGTACACGAATTTCTTTTTGATAAAGTCCAGGTGCATCAGGGTGATCGAATGCTACTAAGAGCGCGTGATCTTCAGCTCTTTTGCCTACAACTACATAGTTCTCGTTATCCGTATTTGAAGGAATACGAATGCCTTTTCTTTGACCAAGTGTGAAGTAGTGAAGTCCCTTGTGTTTGCCTAGTACTTTGCCATCACTGGCTCTAACAATAGGGCCTGGTTTTTCAGGAACATAGGCCGTGAGAAAATCGGCCATTTTAACTTCGCCTATAAAACAAATTCCCTGGCTATCCTTTTTTTCAGCAGTAGGTAGTCCTGCTTTACGCGCTATTTCTCGAAGTTCTGATTTTTGTAAATAACCAATCGGAAATAGAGCATCTTTAATTTGTGCTTCATTTAAGAGCGCTAAAAAGTAGGTTTGATCTTTTTCTTTATCTAGGCCTTCTAGAATAAATGGTTTTCCGTTTTCTTCGGTGCGTCTTGCGTAATGTCCCGTTGCGACATTTTTGAAACCGTGATCTTTTGCCCACTGTCTAAAAACGCCAAATTTAATTTCCCGATTACACATGATATCTGGGTTTGGTGTTAGACCACGTGCATAACCATCTAGCAGATATTCCACTACCTTATGCTTGTAATCTTCCATCAGATTCACGACTTGGAAGGGAATCCCTAGGTGATTAGCTACATTTCGAGCATCTACGATATCTTCTTCCCATGGACAGTGACCAATAACTTTATCTTCATTAATCCAGTTCTTCATGTAAGCACCTTCTACGTTATAACCTGCCTCTTTAAGCAGGAGTGCTGCTACGGAGCTATCTACTCCGCCAGACATAGCGACTAATATTTTATCAGGTGAAGACATAAATCGTAACAATCATCACTTTCTTAGGTAGGGTAGTTCAAGAACCGTTTTATTCAACTTTTAGCTTATATTTAGGCACTCGGCTTGCTTTACTACCTAAATGTACATCACTTGCGTCTTAGTTCATTTAAGCCTTAGCTAGAGCCTTATCTTTAATGGCTTCTGAAACTCCACATTTTATCGGGGCATGGCTCGAATCTTCCCGTGTGGGGATTGTGGAGTTTGATCGTGACTGGAATAGTGAAACTCCTCCTGCCATAGGTCTTATCCCTGAAGTATCTACGTCCTTAGCTGTTGAATTAGCTCCTAGAGGAATTGTAGGGAGTTTGTATGGTTATTATTATGATGAACAACGAGAAGAGTTTAATTTCATCTATCCTTTAAGTCATGGAACTGATTTTGGAGCTTCACATGATCCCGTGTATGTGGCGGGTGAGTTTAATCGGTGGGGTGAAGCGATAGGAAATCCGATATGGAGATTAGATCCTGATGTTATAGATAATCAGCAGGTACTACGGTGGAGAGGTAAAGCAGATCGGTTTTTATATTCAGGAATACAAAGTTTTAAATTTGTAACCTCTGAGCACATTTGGCTACCAGTTCCTGATTACGCACCAAATATTATTTTAGATACAGTAGGAAATCATAACCGTGCTATTTTGCCTGATAGATTAGGACGGCAGATGTGGCAATTTAGTGCTTCAAAAGCGTTTGAATTATCATCACTTCCTTTAATTGAAATTGAAGGATGTATAGGACCAAAACCATTAGCACTAGGTAATTTCTTTTATGAACTAAAAACCGATTTGCCGCTCGGTGCACACGTGAAAGGACAAGAAACGGTATTTCGTATTTTTGCACCACGGGCAAGTGCTGTCACTTTGTGTACGAGTGAAACGAGTCATTCTCAAGTGTATGAGTATCATCTTCAACGGCTCAAAGTAGATGACGAAGTGCCCTGTGTTTGGGAAATTACCATTTACCAAAATATGCACGGCTGGAGGTACTGGTATTTGCTTGATGGTATTCGCGACGGAGCAGGAGCATTTGATCCCGATGCGCGCGTTTTAGATCCTTATGCATTAGCCTGTGTTTCTAGAGAGGGACCTGGCATAGTTGTAGCTCATGAGTGTATTTCAAAATCTAAGCACTATAAGACACCGCATTGGCAGGATTTAATTATAGCGGAAGCTCACGTCAGAGACCTTGCTGCAAAAGCACCCGTTGTAGCTACAGAAGCAGAGAGGCGTGGTTTTACTGGCTTAACAAAAGTAGTCGAATCGCCCCATTTTTATCTCACAAACCTAGGTGTTAACTGTGTTGAGTTACAACCTATCCAGCAGTGTGATAGTGTAACTCAGGAAGAGTATCACTGGGGGTATATGACGACCAATTATTTTGCGCCGTCTTCAACGCTTAGTCTTGATCCGGACAGAGCTTCTGGAATTCAAGAATTACAAACACTTATAGAAGCGTTTCATAAACGTGGGTTAGCTGTAATACTTGATGTTGTATATAACCACGTTGGAGTTCCAGAGCATCTACTTAAAATAGATCGTATTTATTACGCTACGGTTGATAGGGCGGGGCATTTAATGAATTGGAGTGGTTGTGGTAATGATTTAAGAGCTAGGTCAGCGATGGCTAAGCGCCTCATTATTGATAGCTGTAGCCATTTAATTACTGTTTATGGTGTAGATGGCTTCCGGTTCGACTTAGCAGAATTACTCGGTGTTGATGTACTTTGCGATGTAGCTTTAGCACTCCAAAAGGTTAAACCAGATGTTGTTCTTATTGCAGAGCCGTGGAGTTTTCGTGGTCACATTGCAGGTGCGTTACGTGATACACCTTGGTCGTCTTGGAATGACGGATACAGAAATTTCTTAAAAGAATACGTTTTAACTCTAGGTAAGTCAGAAAGTTTAGAATACTACTTAAAAGGCTCTCCGTGGTATTTTGCTAAGTGGCCAGCTCAGAGTGTAAACTATACTGAGTCTCATGATGATAGAACCTGGATCGATGCAATCACGGAGAATCCTGACTTTAACGGCTATAATCCGACAGCTAATGATATAAGGCGTACGCACTTGATGGCGGCTGTCCTCTTTATGTCGTTAGGTATCCCTATGCTTTCAAGTGGTCAGGACTTTCTAAGATCAAAGTATGGAATTAATAATACTTACCTTAGAGGGGATATTAATGCGCTTGATTATAGTAGGTTGGAAAAATACTTACCAACCCATGCCTATTTTACTGAGTGGATCGATTTTAGAAAAGGGCACTTGGGTAAACTGTTAAGGCTTTATAGCCGACCAGAGGAGGGCTTTTTTACCGCTTTTCATGGGCCTGACGGTAAGTCCTTAACTCTACTGTATAATACAAATCTTACGCATGGTGCTGTTAGACTTTTGTTTGCTATAAATCCTACGTTTAATGCTACAGTAATTAGCCTAAGTGAAGTAGTTACTCAACTTGGTGGATGGCAGCAACTTGCTGATGAAGAACGCTTTCACATACCTAAGCATGGTGCGCAAAGACTTGTGGAGTCAAATTTACACGTTCCTGCTATGAGCTGTACGCTATGGCTTCAAGAGCTGTAATTAGCCTGTAACAAAGCATAAGTTTGCTAGCATTCCCCTTGCAAAAAAGGGCTAAAGAATGTTGGTTATTCTTTCCTCACGTTTGTGGGGAACAATCACACAAAAATCTAACGTAATAACAAACGACTCCTATGGCTCTCAAAGTAGCAATTAATGGTTTTGGACGTATTGGCCGCCTCGTATTCCGCGCTCTCGTTGAGCAAGGTCTTCTTGGCACCACCTTTGATGTGGTGGCAGTAGGCGATATTGTTCCAGCTGATAACTTAGCATACTTACTTAAGTATGATTCAACCCAGGGTCGCTTCAGTGGTACCGTTTCCTCAAAGAAATCTTCTGCTGATAAATTAGAAGATGACGTATTGATTGTAAATGGACACGAAATCAAAGTCGTTAGCGCAAAGACTCCTGCTGAATTACCATGGGGTGCTTTAGGCGTTTCAATCGTTATCGAATCAACCGGTCTTTTCACAGAAGCTGAAAAAGCAAAAGGTCACATTACAGCAGGTGCTAAGAAAGTTATTATTTCTGCTCCAGCTAAAGGTGAAGACATCACAATCGTTATGGGCGTAAACGACCATAAATATTCACCAGCTTCTCACCACATAATTTCAAACGCTTCTTGCACAACAAACTGTTTAGCTCCTGTTGTACACGTACTACTCAAAGAAGGTTTCGGTATCGAAGAAGGTCTCATGACCACCGTTCACTCCTACACAGCTACACAAAAGACAGTAGACGGTCCTTCAAAGAAGGATTGGAAGGGCGGACGTTCAGCAGCGATCAACATTATTCCTTCCACAACTGGTGCAGCTAAAGCAGTAGGCTTAGCAATTCCAGAAGTTAAAGGAAAATTAACTGGTATGTCATTCCGCGTACCAACTCCAACCGTTTCCGTTGTCGACTTAACAGTTCGTACTGTAAAAGAAACTTCCTATGCTGAAATCAGTGCAGCAATGAAGAAAGCAAGTGAGACCTATTTAAAGGGTATCTTAGCTTACACCGGTGATGAAGTGGTTTCTTCAGACTTCATTCACGATAAGAGCTCTTCCATCTTTGATGCAGGTTCAGGTATCGAACTTAACAACCGTTTCTTTAAGCTCGTTTCGTGGTATGACAACGAATGGGGTTATAGCAACCGTTGCGTAGATCTTCTTAAGAAGGTCGCCACTGGCCTCTAATCAGTAAGGTTTTTTATCGCTTGAAAGAGGAAGTGTGCACTTAAGCAAACTTCCTCTTTCTTTGTTTATAACGTTTGAGTCATTCGCTTTAGCTTTAAATTTCTAATTATGTCTAAGTTTAAAACAATTCGTGATCTTCAGCTCGCAGGTAAGCGCGTTCTTATCCGTGTCGACTTCAATGTTCCTCAGGACAAAGTCACCGGCGCTATTACTAATAATCAGCGTATTGTCGCTGCACTACCGACCATTAAATATGCGCTCGATCAGGGTGCTTCGGTTGTCCTCATGAGCCATTTAGGAAGACCAGATGGACAAAAGATTGCTAAGTTTTCACTCAAGCCAATTTCTCAAGAATTAGAAAAGCTCTTAGGTAAAGCTGTTACGTTCTTAGATGATTGTGTTGGACCTGCTGTTGAAACTGCGTGCGCAAATTTAAAGCCAGGTAGTGTGGTTCTTTTAGAAAACTTACGCTTCCACATCGAAGAAGAGGGTAAAGTAAAACTCGAAGATGGTACGTCAAAGAAAGCAGATCCTAAAGCTGTAGAAAATTTCCGTGCAAGTCTCACTAAACTTGGTGACGTATTTGTAAACGACGCTTTCGGTACTGCACACCGTGCTCACTCATCCATGGTTGGTGTTGCACTTAAGGACAAAGCAGCTGGCTTCTTGATGGAAGCTGAGCTTAATGCGTTTGCTGCAGTGCTTGATCATCCAAAGCGTCCGCTTCTTGCTATCTTAGGTGGTGCAAAAGTAGCAGATAAGATTCCTCTGATTAATAATCTCTTAGAGAAAGCAAATGAGATTATTATTGGTGGTGGTATGGCATTCACGTTTAAGCACGTTGTCGAAAAGATGCCAATCGGAACAAGTCTTTTTGATCCAGAAGGTGCTAAGATCGCTCAAGACTTAGTTAACAAAGCAAAAGCGAAGGGTGTAAATCTAGTATTCCCTGTTGATTTTGTTTGTGCTGATAAATTTGACCCAAATCCTAACACGCAAATTGCGAGTGATAAGACAGGTATTCCTGAAGGCTGGATGGGCTTAGACGGTGGTCCAGAATCCATTAAGCTTTATCAGGCAGCCATTGGCCGTGCTAAGACGATTGTTTGGAACGGACCTTCCGGTGTATTCGAATTCGAAAAATTCGCTGGTTCCACGAAAGCAATGGCAGAAGCTGTAGCACTAGCGACCGCTTCAGGAGCAGTCACAGTTGTTGGTGGTGGCGATACAGCAACCGCTGCAAAGAAGTTTAAAGTCGCTGACAAAGTAACGCACTGTTCAACCGGTGGTGGTGCAAGTCTCGAGTTCCTCGAAGGCAAAGTACTTCCTGGTGTCGCTTATCTCGAAGTTTAAAATATCATTCTCATGTCTTCTCTTCGTAAAAAATTAATAGCTGGTAACTGGAAGATGAACAAGACAGCCGCTGAGGCGTCTAGTCTTCTTAAGGATATCCGCACCGCAGTAGGTCAACGTAACGATGTAGAAATCGTTGTATGTCCTCCTTTCACATCGCTTGAAAGTGCTGCTGCTGCTCTAGAAAATTCTGTCATTAAACTCGGTGCACAAAACATGCATCACGAAGCAAGTGGTGCTTTTACGGGAGAAATCTCAGCACCTATGCTTCGCTCCTTGTTTGTGACGCATGTCATTTTAGGGCACAGCGAACGTAGAACCTTATTTGGTGAAACGGATAAATCCATTAATCAAAAAGTGCTCGCTTCTATTAAGAACCAATTAAAGCCAATTTTGTGTGTTGGTGAAACGTTGGCTGAACGTGAAGCGGGTACAACGTTAACCGTAGTAAAGACACAACTCGAAGCAGCCTTAGAAGGTGTAAATAAAGACACTACTTCAAGTCTCGTGATCGCTTACGAACCTGTATGGGCAATTGGCACAGGTAAGGTTGCAACAACTGAGCAGGCTCAAGAAGTGCATGCTTTTATTCGCGGTCTCTTAGGTAAACTCTTTGGTGAACAGACGGCTCAAAAGATCCGTATTTTATACGGTGGTTCGATGAAACCAGCTAATGCAGGTGAATTACTTGCTCAGGCTGACATCGATGGCGGTCTGATCGGTGGAGCAAGCTTAGAGGCACGTAGCTTCCTAGACCTTGTAACCGCTGCTGGAAACGTAAGCTAAGCGCTTAAAAACAAGATCGACACCCGCTTTGCTCTCGTTAAGACTCTTAACTTTCAAACCCATGCAATCGATAGCGATTATTATTAGCTCTATTATTATTCCCACCTTACCCGGGAATGGTAACTTGGCGTAATCACAGTCGAAAGCGCTAAACTTATCACCCCGGGCCTAATCTTAAGCCCCGGGGTTATTTTTTTTATGAGCAACACAACAATCAAAATCTACGATACCACCTTACGTGACGGCACACAGGGTGAAGGCATTAGCTTTTCGGTCACAGATAAGTTGCTCATAGCTGAACGCCTCGATGCATTTGGAGTCGACTATATTGAAGGTGGATTCCCTGGCTCAAATCCGCGTGATATCACGTTTTTTGCTGAAGCAAAAAAGTTAAAACTTAAACATGCGAAGCTCGCTGCGTTTGGTGCTACACGGAGAGCGGATGGAAGAGCTGATCAAGATCCTCAGTTAAAGACACTGTTAGACAGTGAAATGCCTGTTGTAACCATTGTTGGTAAAACATGGATGCTTCACGTTTTAGAAATTTTAAAGACAACACCTGAAAAGAATTTAGAGATGATCGAAGATTCTGTTCGCTACCTAGTATCGCAAGGTAGGGAAGTGATCTATGATGCAGAGCACTTCTTTGATGGATATCTTGATAATCCAGAGTACGCGATTCGCACCTTGGAAGCAGCGGCTCGTGGTGGTGCCTCCAATTTAACTCTGTGTGAAACGAACGGAGGAAAATTAGTTTCTGAAGTAGAGCGTATCACAGCAAGTGCCGTAAAACATTTTGGTCATGAGAAGATTGGTGTTCACTGTCACAATGACAGTGGTCTAGGAGTCGCTGTATCGTTAGCTGGTATTCAAGCTGGAGCAGGACTTGTTCAAGGTACAATCAATGGCTATGGTGAGCGTGTTGGAAATGCTGACTTAGTTACCATTATTCCTAATTTACTTCTGAAGATGGGTAAGCAGGCATACTGTGCACCTAATCTTTCTCGGATTCGTGAACTTTCTTTATTCTTTGATGAGTTGGCTAATTTAAGACCAAACACAAAGGCTCCGTTTGTCGGTGAATCTGCTTTTGCGCATAAAGGAGGGCTTCATGCCAATGCAGCGCAGAAAGTAGCGCGCAGCTATGAACACATAGATCCAGCGCTTGTAGGCAATCGTACCCGGGTACTGGTATCTGATATGGCTGGTCGCAGTAGTCTCACTTTAAAAGCGAAAGAATTAGGACTCGAACTCGATGAAAAGCGTCCTGAAATGAAATCGCTTATCGACGATTTAAAGGACCGTGAATTTAGAGGCTATGAATATGAGGCAGCTCATGCTTCTTTTAAGCTTCTTGTTGCTAAATGGATGGGAAAACGTCCTATGCCTTTCACGGTTGAGAGCTACCGCGTCGTGATTGATCGCCAGGGCGATAAGTTAACCGCATTTGCAACCGTTAAGGTTAAAGTAGGAGATAAGGTTATTGAGAAAACGGCTGAGTCGATTGGACCAGTTGGAGCTCTAGACAGTGCGCTTCGTCAAGCGCTAGAATCCTCTTATCCGCACTTACGTGAAATGACACTCCGTGATTACAAAGTTCGTATCTTGGAAAGTAATCAAGGTGCTGCTGCTCGAACACGTGTCATTGTTGAAAGTGGTGATGGAAAATCAATTTGGGTTACCGTAGGGGTAAGCGACAACATCATTGATGCTAGCTGGGAAGCACTCGTTGAAGCGGTCGAATACATGATTATGTCTACGTAAACCTATTTGGGATAGGGTAACTTTTATTTTTGGCGTGATTTGTAGACAAGCTTAGCTCAGTGTGGAGAGTACCTCCCCATGAAGAAGTTCTCACACTTTCCCAAAATAGATACGATTCGCTACGAAGGTCCAACGAGTGATAATCCACTCGCTTTCCGTCATTTTGATCCGGATGAAATGATGGATGGTATTTCCTTCTCTGAGCAGATGCGTTTTTCGATCGCTTACTGGCATGCTTTTCGTGGCGTAGGAAGTGATCCATTCGGACCAGGTACGATAACACGTTCTTGGGAAAAAGGAAAAGACGCTATCTCAGTAGCAAAGACACGTATGGATGCCGCGTTCGAATTTTTCCAAAAAATTCGTGTACCATTTTGGTGCTTCCATGACCGTGATATTGCACCTGAAGGAGCAAGCTTACGTGAATCAAATAAGAATTTAGATAAGTTAATTGCTCACGCTAAAACGCTCCAAAAGCAAACAGGCGTTAGCTTATTATGGGGCACAGCGAATTTATTTTCCAATCCACGCTATATGTGTGGTGCTTCAACAAATCCTGATGCACACGTCTTTGCTTATGCTGCTGCACAAGTAAAGAAAGCCCTTGAAGTTACCAAAGAATTGGGTGGCGAAAACTATGTTTTCTGGGGTGGTAGAGAAGGCTATGAAACCCTACTTAACACGGATTTAAAACGTGAGCAGGATCATCTCGCTGCGTTTTTACATATGGCTGTTGATTACGCGAAAAAGATTGGCTTTAAGGGTCAATTTTTAATCGAACCAAAGCCAAAGGAACCAACAAAGCATCAATATGATTTTGATGTCGCAAGTGGTATCGCATTCTTAAGAACGTACGGCTTAGAAAAATATTTTAAGTTTAACATTGAGACAAATCACGCAACCTTAGCAGGTCATACCTTCCAGCATGAAATTGAGGTAGCTGCTTCACAAGGAATGCTAGGTTCTATCGATGCTAATGCGGGAGACCTATTACTAGGTTGGGATACCGATCAGTTTAATACCGATGTACGTGAATTAACCTTAGCTATGCTTTCTATTCAAAAAGCAGGCGGCTTGGGAACAGGTGGCTTTAATTTTGATGCTAAACTACGTCGTCCTTCGATTGATTTAGAAGATCTTTTCCATGCGCATATCGGTGGTATGGATGCTTACGCTTTAGCCTTTAAGATTGCTCGCCGTATCATTGCAGACGGTAAGCTTGAGGCGATTGTTACTAACCGTTATTCGAGTTTTGATTCCGGTTATGGCAAATTAATCGAGAAAAAGAAGATCGGATTTAAGGATCTAGAAAAATTAGTGCTTACAAAGCTTGGTGAACCAACACCAAAATCAGGTAAGCAAGAATACTTAGAGAACATCATTATGTCCTACTTGCACTCCTAAGTGCAGGTGCTTTACGCCTCTATTTTAATATAGAGTGTCGTAGAGGCAGGTACGTTTAATGTGATGAAATAGGGCTGAGTGTCGGTTTTCCCGCGCTTAGCTTCGTAGGCACGTGATTGCTTCGAAGTTGTACCACCAAAGGCAACTTCGTCACTCGAAAGTATGACTTTATACGTGCCTAGTTTAGGAACGCCTAGCGCATAGTTTTCGTACGTTTTTTCCGAAAAATTGCTTAACGAAATAAGGAACTCTTTTTTTCCTTTTCTTATATAACTAATCACGGAGCGCTTACTGTCAGAAACACTAATCCACTCGAACCCATCAGAAGTAGTGTCTTTTTCGTAGAGTGCAGGTGTTTGCGTGTAGAGTGAGTTTAGTTTTTTAACGAAAGCTTGGAGTTTTTTGTGCGGTGCTTTTTTAAGCAGGGACCAATCAAGCTCTGTTGATTCATTCCATTCCGTAAGGGCTCCTAACTCACTTCCCATAAAGAGTAACTTTTTTCCTGGGTGTGAAAACATGTAGGCGTATAGGCACCGAAGCTGTGAAAATTGAGACGCACGGCTTCCTGGTGACTTAAGTAGAAGCGGACGCTTTAAGTGAACTACTTCATCATGAGAGAAGGGTAGTACATGAGCTTCTTTAAAAGCGTAGATGAGTGGGAAAGTTAGTGTTGAGTGAAGGTTTTTACGACGTACCAAATCTTCTTTGAAAAAGGTAAGCGTGTCGTGCATCCAGCCCATGTTCCACTTGAAATCAAATCCAAGACTTTGCTTTTTATTGGGTCCTGTAACGCATGGCCATCCATTGGATTCCTCGGCGATCATCATAACACCAGGAAAATGTGAATGAATGAGTCGATTGAGTGATTTTAAAAAGGTAACCGCACTGAGATTTTCATTTCCTCCTAAAGCGTTAGGTTTCCATGTACTATCTTCGTACGAAAAATCGAGATAAACCATGGATGATACGGCATCAACACGGAGTCCATCGATATGGTATTCTTTGAACCAAAAGTAAGCACTACTTAAGAGAAAGTCTCGTACCTCTTTTTTATCGAGATCAAAACTGTACGTTCCCCAGGAAGGTATTTCACTGCGTGCTGGATCACTCGATTCGTAAAGAGCAGTACCATCAAATTTACCTAACCCGTGATCGTCCTTAGCAAAGTGACCAGGGACCCAGTCTAAGATGATCCCAAGACCTGCTGCATGCGCTTCATCGATAAAATATTTAAAGTCATCAGGAGAACCGTAGCGTGAAGTAGGAGAGAATTGTCCCGTGAGTTGGTAGCCCCACGATCCATCATGAGGATGTTCTGTTATGGGGAGTGGCTCGATATGCGTATAGCCCATCTCTTTTACATACGGAATAAGTGTTTTCGCTAATTCTCGGTAATTTAGCCAGCGCTTAGTACCTTCTTTTGATGCATGTAATTTCCAAGAACCTAAATGGACTTCGTAAATACTGATTGGCTTATTAACGGCGTATTTACTGATTCGAGACTTGATGAAGGCTGCGTCACGCCAGGTATAAGAATTTCTTGGTGCGACAATTGATTTTTTGTTTGGACGTACCTCTGAATGAAAAGCGTAGGGATCAGATTTATTTACCCGCGTTTTTTTATCTGCATGACAAATACTGTACTGGTAATGGGTTTTCTCCTTAATACCAGGAATGAATAATTCCCAAACACCGGTACTATCGATCTGCCACATAGGATCATGCTTTGGGTTCCACTCATTAAAATCTCCAATCACACTAACGGAGGATGCATGCGGTGCCCATACAGCAAAGTTCACTCCTTGTACGCCCTCATGTGTAATCAGATGTGCGCCTAAACTTTCGTAACTGTTTGTACCTAACTTAAGTGCTTTTAACGTTAAATAAGGTTTAAGAAAGTAGCGGTTTGAGATTTTGCTACTCGAGTGTTCTTTCTTAGACGCAGACGTGCTTACTTGATGATTTTTTTGGTTAAGCGTTTGGTTAGCTGACACGTGTAAAAGGAAAGAAGTAACTTGTCTGCCATGCCGATCTCCATGTGAAAATGGAGCCGATGATCGGAATCGAACCGATGACCTGCTGTTTACGAAACAGCCGCTCTAACCAACTGAGCTACATCGGCAGCACTAAGTGACAAGGAAAAAGCTGCCCTGTTAACCTGTCAAGGACCTAAGCCTCAAGAGGTCTTTAAATCGAGGTTACTTATCTGACTGTACGACTAAGAGGATTAAAATCTGGTTTGCTCCACAGGTCTATTACGTAGATAGTAAGATTCCCCATATGAAATTAGGTCTTGGCTTATATCGTCACATGTTAACGCCTGAGAACTTCCGTTTTGCGAAGCAAGCGGGCGCAACGCACATAGTAGCTCACTTAGTGGATTACTTTCGTGGTTCTTCTCATGGAGCCAAAGACGATCAGCCTACAGGTACAGACAGGGGCTGGGGCATAGCAGGAGATCCTAAACTTTGGACTCTTGAAGAGTTGGTTACGCTGCGCCGTAATATTGAAGCGGAAGGACTTAAGCTCGAAGCGATTGAAAATTTCGATCCTGCTCACTGGCATGATATTTTACTCAATGGTCCAAAATACAATGAGCAGATTGAAAATGTAAAAACGATTATTCGTAGAATGGGAGAAGCTGGTATTCCTATAATGGGATATAATTTTAGTATTGCGGGTGTTGCGGGCCGCGTGACTGGAAATTTTGCCCGCGGCAGTGCCCCTTCGGTTGGTATGGATGGTCCACTTGATAAGCCACTACCTAAGGGTATGGTATGGAATATGGTGTATGATGAAAGCGCACCTCAAGGTACCTTAGCATCCATTACGCATGAAGAATTGTGGAACCGCTTAACACGGTTTTTAAATGAGGTCTTACCGGTTGCTGAAGCTTCAGGGGTAAAACTCGCAGCACATCCAGATGATCCACCGCTGCCTACAATTCGTGCACAACCACGTCTTGTTTATCAACCTCACCATTATCAAAAACTCATTGATATAAATACTAGTAAGGCTAACCAATTAGAATTCTGTATCGGCTCCTTAGCAGAAATGACAGAAGGCGATGTCTATGAATCGGTCGAGCAGTACAGTAAGCAAGGGCGTCTTGGGTATGTGCATTTTCGTAATGTACGTGGTAAAGTTCCTACCTATAAAGAGACCTTCATTGATGATGGTGATGTCGATATGATGCGTATTCTTACAATTCTTAAGAAGAATAATTTCGATGGAGTTTTAATTCCTGATCATACTCCTCAGATGGCCTGTGGTGCTCCGTGGCATGCCGGTATGGCATACGCTATGGGTTATATGAAGGCATCCATGCGGGCTTTAGCTATTTCCTAATGCACACATTCCCAGACGTATTTTCACTTAAAGGTAAAACAGCTCTCATTACAGGAGGCGGCACAGGAATTGGTGCTGCTATCGCTAAGAGTATGCACGCAGCAGGTGCTACGGTAGTACTTGTCGGCAGGCGTGAAGCAGAACTACAAGCGGCAGTTAAAGAGCTTGGATCCAGAGCCTATGCGATCTCACACGATATCACTCAGTTTGATAAATCACAGGAGCTTGTTGAGCGTGTTACAAAAGAAGTAGGTCCTATTGATTGTTTAGTTAATAATGCCGGTATTAATATGAAAAAGTCAGCTGTCACTACGACAGAAGCTGAATTTCAAACGATACTTTCAACAAATGTACTTGCTGCTCACTCACTGACGAAAGCGTTTGCTCCGCAGATGATTGAACGTAAGTCAGGCTCTGTTCTCTTTATTGCCTCCATGGCATCTTTATTTGGAATTCCACTCGTTGTTGCTTATAGCGCAGCTAAGTCAGCACAAGTGGGTATGGTAAGAACACTAGCATCTGAATTATCATCTCAAGGTATACGTGTTAATGCTATTGCTCCAGGATGGATTGAAACGGCGATGTCAGCGAAAGCGTTTGCTGGAGATCCTGCTCGTTTACAAAAAGTGTTAGGCCGTACCCCGATGGCAAAATTGGGTAAGCCAGAAGATATAGGCTGGGCTGCAGTATATCTGGCATCAGACGCCGCTAGTTTTGTTACGGGTGTTGTCCTTCCTGTTGATGGTGGAGCAAGTATAGGTTTTTAAGTTCTACTATGTTGAGCCAACTTCGCAGTCGGTTAGCTTTCATTGCATTCATGCTACTCTTAGTAGTTGGTGTTGTTTTTGTGCCACGGTTTTTGATTGTGACAGAAATAGCAGCCAGAGAATTATTTCTTATGCGTAGTCTATTAGTACCCGCTATTCTTATCCTCGGGTTTTTGTATATCACCCGTAAGCGGTAGACCCGCAGGTCTTGTTTGTTTCAGGATCATGAGCGGTGTTACTCAACTAGCCCATTTTAAAAAATAAAAAAGCCATGTCTTTTTATGACATGGCTTTTTTTGGCTAAATGGTGGTAGGACCTGGATTCGAACCAGGGAAGGCGTGAGCCAGCAGATTTACAGTCTGCCCTCGTTGGCCACTTGAGTATCCTACCAACAAGAAGGGTCTAGTCTTCAAGCACTTGGCTTAAATTCAAGAGTTTTTTCACATGACTTACACATCTTGCCTAAAGAGCTGGATAGTATTTGATCATTTTTAGACAAATGACGGCCGAAATACGCGATTTTATAGAAAAAGTCCTCGCAAGTGGCTATATTGCCCACTTATTTGCGATATCAGGCTTTTTATTGGCGTTTTTCCTTGTAGCTAGGCTAATGAGCGAAAAAAAGGCTCCTGCGAACACCTTTGCCTGGTTATTGGTCATTATTTTGGTCCCTTATGTAGGCGTACCTCTGTATTTACTGATTGGTGGCCGTAAATTGCGCCGTCTCATCAAACGTAAGACGCAGCTGCATCCTGAATTGCCTGTTGGGTCTTCTTATCCGCGGGTTCTCTTAGGAGGATCTATAGCGCATGCCTTAACCAAGGCTGGTGCATCATCCTCGGTTCCTGGAAATGCGCTTAAGTTACTTCCAACAGGAGAAGAGGAATATGCGCTTCTTACTAAGCATATACTAGAAGCAAAGCATACAATTCATATTACTACTTTTATTTTTAAAGCTGATGAGAGCGGTAAAAAAATTGTAGAGCTACTCGCTAAACGCGCCCGTGAGGGAATTAAGGTTCGTGTGTTGCTTGATGCAGTAGGGTGTCTTTTCTCTAGTATGAATTTAATGAACCCTATCCGTGATGCAGGCGGTGAGGTAGGGCGTTTTATGCCAGTCGTTCCCTTTTCATCTAGTGGCTCGGCTAATTTACGTAATCATAGAAAAATAGCTATCTTTGACCACGCTACTGCTATTCTTGGTGGTAGAAATATTGCAAAAGAATATATGGGATCTCATCCCTTAAAACATCGTTGGAGAGATCTAGGTGCTGAAATTAAAGGACCTGCAGCTGCACTTTTAAACGAAGTTTTTATTGCTGATTGGTGTTTTGCTACAAAGCAAAATCCGGACATGGTGCATCGAGGAATTTCTACTGCTGTTGCTGAGTTAGTAGGCGATAGTGAATTACAAGTGGTTGCAAGTGGCCCTGATGTAAAAGGTGATCCACTTTACGAAGGTATTGTGGCATCGATTCAGGAAGCGGATGAGAAAATTACAATCATTACTCCGTATTTTATTCCGGACGAAGTACTGCTCCGCTCTCTGATAGTAAAAGCTCGTGCCGGAAAGACGGTAACTTTAGTTGTTCCTCAGCATTCTAATCATCCTGTTACAGATTTTGCACGTCGCTATTATTTACGGGAGCTTAAAAAAGCGGGTGCAGTCGTGCTTGTTTATCCCGATGGTATGTTGCATGCAAAAGCAATTATCATAGATGATCGCTTAGCGATTTTTGGTAGTGCTAATTTTGATTTAAGAAGTTTATTCGTTAATTTCGAAGTCTGTGTTTTCGCTTATTCTAAATCTGACGTTAAACAATTGCTTGATTGGGCTTGTGAATTACTCAGTCACTGTAAGGAGGCTAAACTTGAAAGACGTGGACGTACTCGGTTGCTGGGTAGTCTTGCAGAGGATTTAAGTCGGCTGCTTGCACCACTTCTGTAGGTTCACATCAGGCCTGCTTCTCTAAAGCTATAAAAGCCGCGCCCTAGGGGATCTAGTTCTTGTCTACCTAGAATCACATGATCAAGAAATGGTATTTGGACAGTCTTTGAGGCATCTTTTAATTGCCGAGTAATATCAAGATCAGCCGTACTAGGTTTTGGATCACCACTGGGATGGTTGTGAGCACATACAACAGCACAGGCAGATTGACGCATGGCTGCTCGGTAAACTTCACGAGGATGAGCTAGTGCTGCTGTAGCGATACCAGAGGAAATTTCTACTACTTTAATGAGCCGATTTTTTCTGTTTAGACACACAGCCCAGAATTTCTCAACCGCCAAGCCCTCGTGATAACTTGCCATATGATTGGCTACCAGTTCTGCCCGATCAAGGGCTTCATAGTTTTGACCTCTATGCATGATAACTCGGTGTGCCATTTCCATAACAGCCATGAGTTGAAGTGATTTAACATAACCAATCCCTTTATGTTTTCTGAAGTCAGATTCAGACCAACTCACGAGTGAGGCTAGGGAGCCACTCTCTTGAATAAGTGAGTTAGCTAAGCTCATGACATCATTCCCCTTAGTTCCATTTCCAAGGAGTATGGCAAGAAGCTCAGTATCGCTTAAGGCTAGGGCTCCACGTTTTTGGAGACGATTTCTCGGGTCTTCGTTTTGATCGATGACCCGCTTCTGAGGAGGTATTAGGTCTGGAAAAAGAGCGATTTGCATCACCCTTATTAAAGCAACTTTAACGGGGGTGGTTAAAATAAGCCTATAAAAAAAGAGGCTTCGATTGAAGCCTCTTTAAATATTAGAAGTGTTTTACGTAACCACTTCGTCTTAAACGCTCAAGCCAGTGTTCGGTGGCTGCTTGAGAGTTTTGTGTCATAAGAATGTGTTCGATTTGCTCGCGCACCTGATCGAGCGGTTGGATGCCTGCATATTTGCGATCTTCAACGTATAGAACAAAGCAACCATCTGGTGTAACGATTGGGTCAGTTACGTTATTCTTTTTAAGAACGAATACAGGATCAGCAAATTCTGGTTTGAGATCAGTACGCTTCATCCAGCCCCAATCTCCGCCTTTAGAACGCTTTGTGTCTTCACTGAGTTCTTTAGCAAGGTCTTCAAATTTTTCACCTGCATTGAAGCGTGTGATAATAGCCTGGGCACGTGAGCGTAGGCCTTCGTCTGTTTCTGTATCTGATTTGTTTAGCTGAATAAGGCGTAAATGAATACTGTCCTCTTGATAAAATTGATCTTTATTTTCCTTATAGAATTGTTCGATTTTTACAGGACTTACTATGTTTTCAGATTTCTCCTGCTGCTGACGCATGTAGTGATAAATAATGTCTTCTTCGATATCCTTACGGTAGTCTTTCATGGTCATACCACGTCCACGTAAATAGGCTAAAAATTTGGAACGGTCATTATCGAATTGGTCGCTTAACATTTCAGCGATACGATTATCTATGAAGCTATCTGGAATCTTCTTTTCATCTTCACCGTCTTTGTGTTTACGGAATTCTTTAATGATAAGAACTTTGTCGATTAACTGCTGGATAACGCTGTCCTGAAGTTGCTCTAATTTTTGATTAAACTCTTGTTCGTTTCTTGCTTCTTTTTGGAGCTGAGCAATCAGCGGTTGGATTTCATGGCGGACATCATCAACGGTGATTACTTTCTCTTCCACAATTGCCACAATACCGTCAGCAAAACGTAGGTTCAAATTGTCGCCAGGTGCAACGGTACTCGCTGTGGTCTCGGTTTGAGCGAAAACGCGGCAGCAGGTAGCAGCTAAGATAAGAAGGGAAGTACTAAGGTGACGTAGCGTCATGAATTCGGCAGATTATTGAGGAAACAAACTATCTCTTCCAAACGTAGAAGGGCTTTCGCTGCGGTCAACCTCGGAAAACGGGACCCTGGCATGATCCAATCGTCTCTGCGACCACTATTACGTAAACACTTCAGCTTGTGAGACTCACATTCGACTAGTAGCAGCTTCTTTTGTTCAGCTATGATACGTATTTTAGTTGTCAAAATAAGGGCTTTTACTTCGTCCCCGTACTTACCGAAACGGTCTTTTATCTCTTCTGTAAGTTTTTTAAGTGATTCTAGATCAACAGTTAAAGCTAATTTTCTGTACAAATCGATCCTAAGTCTTGTCTCCGTGATATAGGTAGAGGGGATAAGTGCTTGAATCGGCTCAATGGGGATAGCTCCATCCGCTTTGGTTTCTGCATCTTTAATGGCTGTATAGCTATCCATGCGCCTACCGGCTGATTTGGCCTCTGAATTTATTTTTTCTCCGGTTATGACAAAGTCCAGTTTTACGCTCGCTCTGATGTAGGAAGCTGTAGATTCACCCTTTAGTCGCGCTACGGACTGCCTAAGTAGTTGGCAGTATAGGTCAAAGCCAACCCCAATAATATGTCCACTTTGCTCTGTTCCTAGTAAGTTTCCGGCACCTCTTAGTTCTAGGTCTCGCATCGCAATGCGAAAACCAGCTCCGAGTTGATTATGTTGGCGTAAGGCAGATAAACGCTGGCGAGCCACTTCAAGCAGTTTTGTATGCTTGTGAAGTAGCAGATAAGCATATGCTTGATGTTTAAATCGGCCAACTCGGCCACGTAGTTGATATAACTGGGATAAACCAAAGCGGTCTGCACCTTCGATAATGATCGTATTACAGTTTGGTATATCTAGACCACTTTCTATGATCGTTGTGCAAACAAGAACCTGATTATGTCCAGCAACAAAGTCAGTCATGACTTTTTCCAAAGTGTCGCTGTCCATTTTGCCATGACCAACTCCAACACTTACTCCTGGTAGTAGCTCCATCAGGCGGTTTGCTACGTACTGGATAGTTGCCACACGGTTATGTAGGTAAAAGACTTGTCCTCCTCGGCGTAATTCATGACGTATCGCATCAACCACTACTTTTTCGTCGTACGTTTTAACAATTGTTTGAATAGGATGTCTGTTCGTAGGTGCAGTCTCAATAACACTTAAATCACGTGCACCGGTAAGAGCTAAGTAGAGCGTTCTTGGTACAGGCGTAGCACTCATGGAGAGAACATCGATACTCTCACGCATTTTCTTAAAAGCTTCTTTATGTTTAACTCCGAAACGCTGCTCTTCATCGATGATGACTAGAGCTAAATCTTTGAAGACAACGTCTTGCTGAATAAGACGGTGAGTTCCAATTAGAATATCAACTTGTCCTAGAGCAGTTGCTTCAAGAATAGCTTTAATTTCTTTTGGCGTTTTGAAACGACTTAGCATCTCTATAGCAATAGGATAGCCAGCCATCCGCTCTCGAAATGTATTCAGATGTTGCTGAGCGAGTACTGTTGTTGGAATGAGTACAGCGACTTGTTTTCCGTCTTGAACAGCTTTAAAGGTAGCTCTGAGAGCGACTTCTGTTTTCCCATAACCAACATCGCCGCAGATGAGGCGATCCATAGGGCGATTTCGCTCCATGTCTTGTTTGGTATCAATGATCGCCTTTAATTGATCGCGAGTTTCAGTGAATGCAAAGGAGGCTTCGAATTCGCGTTGCCAGTCGTTGTCTGCACCAAAGCTATAGCCAGGCTGCGCTTCTCTTCGCGCTTGTACACGTAGGAGTTCTGCAGCCATGTCCAACGTTGCTCGTTCTGCAGCTTGGCGTGTTTTTTCCCAACGACCGGATCCAATTTTACCTAATTGTGGGCGAATCTTCCCAAGACCAACATAGCGGCTAAGTAGGTGTGACTCGGAAAGACTTACGTGAAGGGTCACACCTTCATCAAATTCAAGGGATATAACTTCACGCACACCTTGTGCGGTGTCTAGTTTTGTTAAGCCTCTAAATAAAGCGATGCCGTGTTGTAAATGAACAACAAAATCGCCTTCAACTAAGTCCGAGAAATCAAGTAGTTGATCGACTTGAGCTTTTTGTACACGGGCTCTTTCAATGCCAGCGCTTCTACGTGGTCTTTGCCTACCTAAAATTTCTGTTTCTGTAACAAAAATCACCCCTTGCTTAGCTTTTAATAGCGAAAGTTTGGTTGGTAATTCAGAAACTAAATTATCGCGGTATTTAATTTTGAAACCTTCGTTTAAGCCCGCGCGTAAAAAAGTTGGTTCTAAATTTTTTGTTTTAGGATGGGCTTTTAGGATCTCTCGCATCCTATCTTCTTCACCACTTTTAGCTGCTATAAAGATTAAGCCATAGCCTTGTGTTTTCCAGATGTCGAGTTGGGTAAGAAATTCACTTCGTGCACTTTCTTCCGCTTCAAGTCTGTCTTGAGCAACTAGTTCATCACTGGGGTAACGCCGTGTATGGCTTAACGTTTCTGTGTCCCAAACATCAGGATCTTTGACTGACTCAAAGTAAGTGCTAGCTTCATCAAGATCTCCTAGTGCGATGAGATACTTAAAGCGGTGTATAATAGGGTCAGCCCCTTGCGTACCCTCAGTTTTAAGCGCTCTAAATTCTTCTTCTAGCGAGGCTGGTTCAATTAAAATGCAGGCGGTTTCTTTTGGCAGATAATCAGCAAGCCCAGATTTTGCCTGATCGAGTCTAACCCGAGGCGTTGCAGATAAAGTGATTGAAGTTACTTCATCTAAGGAGCGCTGTGTAACGGGATCAAATGCCCGAATTGATTCAATTTCATCACCAAAAAAATCGAGTCGGTAAGGTCTTACGTCCGTTACAGGATAGACATCAATAATTCCACCGCGAATTGCGTAGTGACCTGGAGACTCACATAGGGCTTCGCAATCGTAGTCTAACTTTTTAAGGTCATTGAGAAGGGTATTAAAAACGTACTCTTTTTTTGAGACTAGAGTTAACTCATGGGCACTAAACTTTTCTATAGCAGGAACGGACTGAAGCAGTGCCGCAGGAGTTGAAATGACAATTAATGTGGGTGAAAGAGTAGATAATTTCTTTTTAGACGTGGTTTCTGACTTTGAAACGGTATGATTAAGTCTTCCTTTTAATTTTGAGAGCACATTGAGGCGTTCACTCGAAGCTGTAAAAACTTCACGCAAGTCAGGCGAGTCCGGCTGAGATTCACTGAAAATGAGTACCTCGGCTTCTAGACTTTCTTTTTTTGATCCAGCTTTTTCATGCAACGTTGTGTAGAATAACCGAATGTCATCACAGAGGGCTTCCGCTTGCTTAGTATCTTCTACAACAACGATACAAACGGGATATTTTTTTTGTGTTAGGATCTCTGAAATGACAACAGCTCGTGCTGCTGGACATATGCCAGTTAAGCGGTAGTAGGAGCTGTTTTCCAAAGAAGCCATGGTGCGATTAAATCAAATCGAACTTAAATAATTAGCAAACGTCCAAAACCAACTTATTGATTAAGTTCGAACAGGGCTAGGGCCATACGAGCTGCAGCCTCTTCAGCTATTTTCTTAGAGTGTCCACGTCCTTTACCAATTTGCTTATCAAGTAAGAAAACGGCTACTTCAAAGGCTTTAGCATGGTCTTCACCTTCTTCTAAAACGACATCGTAGCGAAGCGCGTGATTTCCATGAATAGGCTGAATAATTTCTTGAAGCCGTCCTTTTGGATTATCACGACTGTTGGCGCCTTCAAGGCGTATGCTCAGGTCTCCGTAGAGTGCTTTAACGGTTGTTTTTGCTGCTTCGAAACCTCCGTCAAGATAAACGCCGCCAATGAGAGCTTCACAGGCGTCTTCTATCGTTGAGGCACGATTTCTGCCACCGGATGATTCTTCACTTGTACCTAGTCTTAGACATTCATGTATCATAGCTTCTTTTGCTACTTCGACTAGGAATGTACCTTTTGTGAGTGATGCTCTTTTTTTTGTTAATCCACCTTCTTGTTCACCTGGGTAGAGTGAAAAAAGCAGATCGCTCATAATCAGCTGCAAAACTGCATCACCTAAAAATTCTAGTCGCTGATTATTTACTGTAGCCTCCGGATGCTCCGCTAAATATGAGCGGTGAGTAAGTGCCTGTGTAAGATAACGCTTGTCTTTAAAAACGTGATTTATGCGTTCTTGAAGTAACTGAAGTTTTGCTTCGTCTTCGTGCGTATCCATAAATTAAGACGAAGCGCTTGAGTAGCGTTTTAAGCCACGATTAAAAACATAAATAGCTACCATGACCCAGAGTGTAGCAATAACACATAGCCCAAGTGCCCAACCTAATTTAAAACCATGAAGGAGTATATCTGCAGGAGTATTACTGACAATAACAAGAGGCAATACCCAAACAAACACGAGCCGAGCTATGCCATGAAAAGCTCCTTTTGGTAGACGTGAGAATTCAGTGAGTGCAAAATAGGTACCTTCAATACCGCTAGTACTTGTTAACCAAAAAGAAAGTGCCATCGTGAGTACAAGAACACTATAGTGAATTGCAAGTGCTGCTATAATAATGAATCCGTAACTTATCATATCGAGTAAGGATGGATGCAGATTAAGTTTATGCGCTGCGAATATAACAACGCCCAGAGCAACAAATGAATTAAGCAGTCCGTCTGGATCTAGTTTTCTGGTCGAAGCCATAAATAGGGGATGACCTGGCTGAGAGAGAAAGAAGTCAAAAGCGCCGCTTCTTACGTTTCGTCCTAATTCAAAAAGATTAGTCCAAAAAAATCCCATAACAAGGCGCTGAATAAGCATACTTGTTCCTACAAGCATCACCATCTCATATTGGCTCCAGCCAGCGATCGATGGAGTGTGCTGATAAATAACTGAAACTAAAAGTAAGTTTACACCCATCCATAAAAATTCAACGAGTGACCAAGTAATAAAGTCTCCTCTAAACATCAGGGTTCGAACCATTGAGTAACGAGCACCAGCAAGCCATATTTTAAAATAATTCATATTTTAACCTCCTACTGCTGTGTGACGTTTTAAACCTCTTACCCAAAGTACCTGCGCTAAAATAAGAAGTAAGATAGCCCAACAGACTTGAACAATAAAGCCTTGCGGTATTGCACTAGCACTTATGCGGCCCGTGATAATGGCTGCAGGGAAATACATTTGATAAAAGAAAGGTAGATACTGTGCGACATGGTAAATCGCCTTTGGCATTAAATCTAGAGGGAATGTTTGTCCACCAAGCGCTGTTTCAACAGCAAAAGATAGAATGACAAAACCTTGAATATCTAAAAACCAAAAGGTTAGCATGCCAAAGCAGTAGGCAATCGTGAATTGTATGATTGCTGCTAGTGCCATGGCTGGGAGCGCGTAGGCGATGCGCCAGAAATCGTGAGGTACTTCTACATAGTTTCTAATCCATGGAGAAATCAGTAGTAGAGGAATTAAAACTAAGGAGCCTGATACGAGTCGAGCAGCAATAAAAACGCTGAAACGGTAGAGGTAGTAATTAATTGGTTTTAAAAGGAACTGATTAATTAAACCGTTGCGAATTTCTTCACTAATTTGGTAGTCCTCATTAAACGCGCCGATAAAAAATTGCAGAATAATTAAGGTAACAAAGTACGTGATTGTTTGCTCAAGATTAAAACCGCCAACGGATGATTTTACTGAAAAAATTGCTCCCCATAAAATAAACGCAGCAACAAGGTGAAGGAGGGAGAAAAGACCGCGTGCAAGAAACGTCCAGCGGTATACAATATTACTTTGTAGACCTAATATGAACGCTTGTTTGTACTTTGTGATGCTGCGAATCATTGCAGGCTAAAGCGGGCAATCACTTCTTCGGCTAGTTGTTTGTATGCGTGAGCTCCTGGGCTACTCGCATCGTAAGCAAAAATAGATTTACCGAAACTAGGCGCTTCACTTAGGCGAATCGTGCGTGGAATAACAGTATTAAAGATTTTATCTGGTAGGTGAGAACGCACTTCGTCTACAACTTGTTTTGAAAGTTTAGTGCGTGCGTCATACATAGTCATGATAACGCCTCCTAATTCCAAAGTTGTATTGATACCAGCTGTTTTTAAGCGCTCTACGTTACGTAAAATTTGACCTAATCCCTCAAGGGCCATGTATTCGGTTTGAAGTGTGATTAGTAAATAGTCTGCAGCTACAAGGCTATTCATCGAGAGCATGCCCAAAGCAGGTGGGCAATCGATGATAACAACTTTAAATTTTTCTGAAGCTCTTACTGGATCTAGAACGGATTTGAGTTTGAGTAAAAAGTTTTCTGTTTGAGCAATTTCGATTTCAGCTGCTGCAAGATCTTCTTCGCTAGGGATGACACTTAAATTTTTGGTTGTTGTTTTAACAATCAAGTCCATGGCGTTACCTTCACCACGAAGCGGCCCATATAAACTTTTTCCTTCTTGCTTCTCTACGCCAACAGAGCTTGTTGCGTTTGCTTGAGGATCTAAGTCAACAAGAAGGGTAGTAATTTGCTTTGCAGCAAATGCTGCAGCAAGATTCACGGCCGTGGTTGTCTTTCCGACACCCCCTTTTTGATTGGCTATGGTGAATACGATTGTTGGCATAACCTATACCATGTAAGCGGCTTTGGCTGAGAGCAAAGCGTAAAATTAAATTTCTTACACCACTTACCTCTTAGTTATACGCTTTAGCTATAGCCTGCAGCACTTAGGGCTGCTAAAATACGTTCTCCGCCACCGGTAATATGCTGCAGCATGATATCACGAGCTAATTCAACGTTGTGCGAAGCTATAGCCTCAGTAATTGCTAGATGCTTGGCAGAGGGATTCTTCGGATCTAATTGACGGCCTATTTTTAGATACGTTGGCCTTTGATATAAATCTAAAGCGGACATCACTATATTTTCTAGAGCAGTATTTCTTGCTGTTCTAACAACCCGTAAATGAAATTTAGCATTGGCTCTGCAATAATCCACAAAACCTCGCTCATCATTGGGATCATAGGGAAGTGAAGCACAGGCTCGTAATTCGACTATATCTTCCTCGGTTGCTCGTTGTGCCGCTAGAGCTGCAGCTTGGGGTTCAACAATCGCCCTTAGTTCGATTAAGTTTCTAAAGCGACTCAGTGTAATCGAGGCAACTCGGTAACCAGCATGTGGTTGAAATGAGAGCAATTCTTCATGACTTAGGCGGTTGAGTGCTTCTCTTAGTGGGGTTCTTGATACATGAAGTTCATCACACAGTTTTTTCTCAATTAGTCGCTCATCTGGTTTTAATGCACAGGAAAGTATCTGCTGCTTAAGTACCGCATAAACATGATCAGGCAGAGCAGAGGGCCGTACAGATTGTGGGCTAATCTCTATAAGAGATGGGCGTGTGAGAGTGGACATTGAGCTATCGTTTAAACTGTTAGAAAATTATAGCTACCGAGCGAGGAAATTGGCATATTTTACACTTGTATACAAGTATACGATCCACTAATTTATTAAAAAACCCACATCTTACATTCATACCCTGCAGTGGATTCAGTTCATTTAACCCCTCAAAGTGCTCTTCATCGTGAGCCCTCTTTTGTGCAATCGCTTTTAACGATTGTTGGGTCTGCATTGCTTATTTGTATAGGCTACGGTGTTTTCAAAATTAAAGTTGAGGTACTTCTGCTTGTTGCATGCGGAGTGGTTGGTATCACTGCTCGTTTGTTGGGTTTAGGTTGGAAGCAAATGCAGGCAGGAATTATTTTAAGTATTAGTAAAGGAATGCCTGCAATGCTCATCGTTATTGTGGTGGGTGCTTTGTCGGGGAGCTGGCTTATCTCGGGGACCATTCCTATGTTAACTTACTTAGGACTTGGGCTAATTTCACAAAAATTATTTTTACTCACGGCTTGTTTATGCGCGAGTTTAGTATCCGTATTACTAGGTTCAGGTTATGCGACCATTGCTACTGTTGGAGTTGCTTTCATGGGTATTGCGCATGGTTTGAATATTCCAATGGGGCAAGCAGCAGGTGCACTTGTATCGGGAGCCTATTTGGGCGACAAAATTTCTCCTTTTGCTGGGAATGCTAATTTTGCTGTGAGTATTGCTGGAGTAAATATTTATGATCACATACGACACTGCCTTTGGACAACCTTGCCTGCACTTTGTGTAGCTTTGGGAGTTTACTATTTTCTAGGTTCAAGTGGTGGTAATAGTGGCGTACTATCGGAAACTGAAGTCTTGAGGAAAGCGTTGGCTACGCATTTTGTGTTTAGCCCACTTCTACTGCTTCCAGTGGTGGTTTCTGTATGGCTAGCTGCTGGTAATAGGCCTGTTTTGCCAGGTATGTTTTTATCAATAGCGGTTTCTGTTGTATTGGCTGTTTTTATACAGCACCAGTCATTAACTTCCGTTCTAAATGCACTTGTTGAAGGACCTGAAATACATACAGGAAACAAGCTTTTAGATAAATTACTTGAGCAAGGTGGAATGACCAGGATGATGCATGTTACCCTTATTGCTATTCTTGCTTTCGCCTTTAATGGAATACTGCAAAGTTCTAGACTCTTAGAACCTTTAGTTACTTCACTTTTTAAGTTTACTACAACTCCTCTTAAAGCCGTAGGCTCAACTGCATTCACATGCTTCGTAGTAGAATTAATGACGGGTGCGGCTTATGTAACTATTTTACTACCCGCAGAATTGTTTAAGCCTGTATATCGTAATCTTGGTCTAGCAGGAAAAAATTTAACACGTGCGATTGGAGATAGTGGTATTGTAGTTGTGCCACTTATTCCGTGGAGTATTGCAGGTGCTTTTATGAGCGGAACTTTAGGTGTGTCAGTATTAGATTATGCTCCGTGGGCAGTGTTCTGTTATATGGGAGTGATTTTTACATTCATAGCCGCTGCTAGTGGTTTTTCTATGGCTAAATTTAAAAACGAGGATGAAACACAACCTGGAAGCTAACTACATGAATACTTTAGCAATACATGGTGGTGCAGGGGCTTTACCTAGAAATGAAATGACGCAAGAAAGAGCGCGTGAATTTCATGAGGCACTTAAGTATGTTCTAGATATCGGATATGCGCGTTTATCAAAAGGTGCACCAAGCTTAGATGCTGCTGAAGCTTCAGTCGTAGCACTCGAGGATATACCCCTATTTAATGCAGGACGTGGATCTTCCTTTAATCGTGATGGTAAAATTGAAATGGAAGCGGCCATCATGGACGGCTCTACGTTAAAAGCTGGAGCTTCTAGTCTTTTAAGAAATGTGCGTAATCCTGTAAAATTAGCGCGTGTTATTTTAGAAAATACACCGCATGTGTTTTTAGCAGCTCAAGCCGCAGAATCATTTGCTCGTTCTCAAGGTTTAGCTTTTGAAGCTGATGAATATTTTTTTACTAACTACCGATATGAAGCGATGCTTAAGATTAGAGGTAGTGAAAAAACGCCACTTTCAGAGGATGTTGTTGTACCTAGTTCCTTGCATTCTTACACGATGAGTACGGTTGGTGCCGTAGCCTGCGATAGTAAAGGTCAATTAGCAGCTGCAAGTTCTTCTGGAGGCACTACAAATAAATATGCAGGTAGAGTAGGGCAATCGTGCGTTGTAGGTGCTGGAGTATACGCAAATAATAAAACTTGTGCTGTATCCTGTACAGGTCTTGGTGAGGCATTTATGCGAGCCGTAACAGCCTACGATTTGAGTGCTCAAATGGAGTATAAAGGCTCTACTTTGATTCAAGCTGCGCGAGACGTTATTTTTAATAAACTCCCGGGAAGCGGTGGGCTAGTATCGGTTGATTCACGTGGTGAAGTGGCACTGCAGTATAATACACAAGGCATGTACCGAGGTTGGATTAATAAGGAAGGTCGTATTTTTACGGCAATCTATGACACCTGCTACGAGTGGAGCTCTTTAGGTTCAGTGATAAATACAAATTTAAAGGATCCCTTTAGCGCTAAAGAATGAATCTGAATCAAAAAAATAAGTAAATTCGTATATGAATAATAAATATTCTAGATTAAATTTTATAACCCTAACCATGAAATACCAACGTATACCTATATTCGTGAGTGCCGTTCTAGCGGCAACGATAGCATTGCAATGCAAGTCACTTGCTCAAAGTGAAGCTAATGCAGTCGCTCAGTCATCAAATGATTCAGTGGTGCAGCTAACGCCATTTGAAATTGTTAGCGATAAAGATAACAGTTACGGAGCTATAAACTCTAATTCGATTACTCGATTTAATGTAGAACTATCAAAACTACCTGTTAGCGCGGATATTTTTACACAATCTTTCATGGAAGATGTTGCCGCAACCAGTGTTGAATCGATGGTTGTTGGTAATTCAGGTGGAGCAGGTATTTCGTCAATCGATGCTGCAGATGCAACCGCGCAGCCTGGTGATCACGTGGCTCATAATTATGTTCAGTTACGTGGCTTTGATACATCAGTTATGCAAAGAGATAGCTTGATGCCTGTAGGTCCTATTTTTAATCCAGGTTCAACTGGTGCTGGACAAACAAGTATATTTGACGTTGAACGCGTCGAAGTAATTGAGGGACCTCAAGCATTACTTTACAGTGGTGGTGGTCCTGGTGGTGTAATTAATGTCGTCTCTAAACAAGCTTCATTTAGTGGAGTTCCAACAGGATCAATCATGGCTAGGACTGATCAATTTGGCTCTAAAACAGGTATTTTAGATTATAATGTAGGATCAAATAAATTCGCTATTCGTATATCCTTGCTTGACCAAGATATGGACACGCGCCGTGTAAATGTAGGTCAAACGGTTACGGGGGAATACACACAAATAGCTTTTAGACCATTTCAGAGCACTACGATTCGTATAAATTTAGAGCAGACTGTTGAAAATGCTTACACAGGAGATTCTGGAGTAGGTCTTTCTGCTCAAGTAACTGGTGACTCTCGTGTAAGCTTAAAACTTTCTTACATGTTGGCTACAGGGTTAATTAATCAGACGACAAACCCTACAACTGGAGCAGCTAATCCAGCAGGTGTAATTTTAGGGGGTACACTTAATTGGAATAATTTAGATTCATGGTCTAATTGGCTTTCCGCAGAGTACACAAAAAACACGTTTGAAAATATCACGATTGATACGCGCGTAAACGAACACTTATCAACTGAAATAGCAGCCGGCTATAATTCCGCTAGTTATTCTTTTAGAGCTGGTGCAGCAACCCTCTATGCACCAGTTAGCAGTGCTAATCCTACAGGTACCTGGGCATTTGGTATGTCTCCTAGTGAGACAGATGAGCCTGCAACGAGTAAAGCTATTCGTGGTTCAATTGTAGATACGCGCGATCTTTTTAACGGGAATGCACATTCACAGACAATTATAGGTGCTGATTATGTAGGCTCTCGTGCGCACTCTATCGCTTATTCGTATTATCAAGCTGATGCAAATTTTAGTCCTATATATTCATCAGCGATCACGACCAATAATGGTCGTACTGCAATGCCAACTGTTTATTTTCCAATATTACCTGGGCCATCTAATTACTCATTGTTTCCATTGGGAGCACAGGCATTCACGACAGGTGGCGTAAACTATGTTCGTATGACAAGTAATCAAGTTGTACCTTCATTAATTAGTCCTGCAAATCCACTAGGCCTATCAGGTAGCGGTCTTAATGAATACAATGTTGTTATTAACCAAGGTGTTTTTGTTACCAATATGACTCAGTGGATGGATGATAAAAAGCTTACAACACTTGTAGGTATCCGTGCTGATTCAAGTTTTGATAGCTTACTCTATAGCGCTCCAGTTTACCGTGTTGCAGCGGATAAGGCTATTAATTTTAATGTAGGAGCAAACTATACGTTACTTCCTTGGTTATCTCCTTATTTTACAGTTTCTAATGTTATTACTCCACCTCAGGTAATGTTCCCTGATCCTGCTGGTAATTTACCAGCTACTGGACGAGGCACAGGCGAAGAAGTAGGTGTTAAATTCAATAACAAAACTAACACGCTATCTGGCTCTTTATCCGTTTATAATTCAGTAGGTACAAATGAAGAGTTTGATTTAAATTCTAGTGTAGTTTCTGTAATCAATCCAAGTGGCTTGAATGGTAGTTATGCGGGTTCGAGCGGTTATTGTGATATCGATAGACACTCTCAAGGTATTCAAGCAATTGTTACAGCAAGTCCTACATCTAATTGGAGAATCCGTTTTTCTGCAGCAATGCAAGAAGGGAAGATCAATAAAACATTATCATATGCACCATATTATAATGACCAATTCCACGAGAATTCCTCTGGACAGGTTACGTATGCGGATGGTGCTTTAGTGTATGTAAATGCGAATGCATTTAGCTCTAAGACGCCTGTTGTATCTTCTACTTCTGCTGGAGCAACTCCTCTAACAGTAGCTATGATGAATAATCCTAGCAGCTTATACTATGCAAGTCCTGTAAGTCCTAGTGGAGCTATTGCATCAAGTTCTAATGTTGCAACAGTCCTTAAATCTACCTCTGCAACTGATGGAGCTATATTAACTGGTGCTACTGGTCTTCCTATATCTCAAATGCAGATTACTCCATCATTTGGAGTTCCTACTTCTATAAGTGTATTTCAATCAGGTCAGAGAACTTTAGGTACTCCTTTATATAGTCTAAATCTTACAAATATATATGTTTTTGATTCAGGAATAGCTAAAGGTATTATGATAGGTGGTAGTGTTAATGGTGCATATAATACAGTTAAGTATTATTATAATCCTGCAGCTACTTTTACTACAGCAAACCTAGGTATGGTACCTTTTTATGCTCCTAATATGACTACGATTAATCCAACAATTGGTTATACGCATAAATTCAAGAAGTTTACATTTAAGACTCAATTGAACGTAACCAATATGTTGAATCACTATGATGTTATCATCTGTCCTTCACAGGTTACTGGCTACAACACCGCAAGTAATTTGGTGGCTACTTATTATGGCCAACCTCGTGTTTATACTCTTACTACAACACTTAAGTTCTAACTTTATTTAGAACTTATTTTTTTCAAAAAGCCCATCTTTCTAAGGTGGGCTTTTTTTATGCTTATGCGTAAGCACACCAAAACCGACATTCATCAGAAAAATCTTTTACAGCTGATGATTCTTTTGAGATTTCTTTTCTAAGTGCATCAAACTCGTGTTTCCATCCTGTAGCAGCAAGATCCTCTAAAATTTCGCTTCGAGTTGGCAGATGCATGAATGTTGTTCCGTGTTCATGAGTAAAGTAGCGATCTCCAAATTCCACTAAACGTTTGTCTTGTGATCCGCTTTCCCAGCGCAGTTTTTCTAATGACCATAGTGCTCTTTCAGTAGCAGAATAATCTCGGTCATGGGTTGTGAAGAGTAGGGGTGCTCTTGTGTTACTAACGCGCCTTAATTCAGAAAGTGCTTTACGTCTATTATCTCTACCTGGAATTTGCATTAAGCCATTGAAGAGAAATAGAACCCCATCGAATTTATTTTTGAATAATGTATTTTTGGGTAGCTTTGTTGCATCTGCCACACAGACCTTAATCCCTAATGCTTCATTTTCTTTGATTAGGTTCTTAGCTTGATCGATCGGTTCCTCAGCAAGATCGAATGCTGTAATATCTGTGTAGCCAAGTTTCCATAGTCCCAAGGTTGCACGACCTGCTCCACAACCGGCTTCAAGTAAGCGTGCATTTTTATCAGTAAAATACTTTTTAACTAATAGCTCCTCTGATTTCCACAGTCCTAGTTTATGTGCGGCACGTGTATAATGAATGACCGAAACGGGATCATTGAAATGATCCTTAACTAACTGAATGGATATTTTGGCAGTTTTATCAGCCATTGTGATAGATCAGGAGCTAAGAATGGGTAGTAAAAATAAACCGCATAGCCAAGGCTATGCGGTTTATAAGTAGAATATACGAACTTAAGATTGGAAGGATCTTAGGGTCTAATGCTTTATTATTTTACCGTTAAAGTACCGTGCATGCCTGCTTGGTAATGGGCTGGGAAGGTGCAAAGGAAGGTGTAAACGCCAGGTTTTGTAGGAGCTTTGAACTCTATTTCACCCGATTTGCGAGGTCCAAGGAGGTCAATCTTAGCAATAATATCAGCAGCACGTCCTTTTGGGATATAACCTGTCTCTTTTGATGTAGAAGCTGCTGATGCAAAAGAACTTACATCAAATCCGCTATTCAAAAGTACCCAATTATGTCCCATCACATCTTTAGGGATAGTACCCGCATTAGTGAAAACAACACGTAAGGATTCACCAGGTGTAGCTGTGATCGCTGTAGTGTCGTATTTCATTGTATCATTGGCACTTATGTCAATTTCACGGGGCTCAGAAGCCGATGAAGATTGGCTATATCCTGTGCCTATGAGAGCTATTAAACCGAATAAATAAATGCTTAGTTGCTTCATGGTAATACCCTTAGTCGCATTTTGCCTTCTCGTTAGCAACCCTGATTGCCTAACTAATAGTGTTATTAGAACAAAGAATGACTGCTGTAAGAGCATAAAATGCGTAGATTAATGCTTGAAAACTTACCCAGTTCGGTGAGCTTGGTAAGATTCGTATCCATGCGTCTGTCTAAACCTTTACTGAATTCTTTCACTCATATTCGCTGCCTCGGAGCA
>Ga0316226_1000295_pt1 | contig 72644 bp, 67 predicted proteins | sample TBH18017metaG_FD_206009 | JGI IMG/M metagenome (GOLD analysis project Ga0316226, IMG submission 206009) | Freshwater microbial communities from Trout Bog Lake, Wisconsin, USA - TBH18017 | ecosystem: Environmental > Aquatic > Freshwater > Lake > Hypolimnion/Profundal zone | place: USA: Wisconsin...
ATTCATAATTTTTATTTTAACCCCATTGATCAGCCATCGCATGGGCTATACCAGGAAAGGTTTTACTGCGCTCGCGCGATCTGTCACCTAATTGCTTCCCTTGTTTTGCCATCGCATACCATTTCGGCTGTCTTTTCATTTTACCAGTCTTAGAATCTATCCATTCAGCACTTTCTCCTTGATCCACATGCGTAACTACTTTATTGAATAAATCAACCTTGTCGGCGTGAAATAATGGAGGCAAATTTTTTAACCATAAGCATGTTGTCTTTCTATGTTCATCTCCAAAATAATATGGCTGAATAACTTGTGTAGGTTTAATTATTGAATTTATTGAACCCACAGGATTTTCAAGACATATCTTGTTTATATTCTGATTAAGTAGCTTGATAAAAAATTTCTCGGCATTTCTCTTCTCTTCTCTTCTCTTCTCTTCTCTCCGACCAGAGCGCCAGACTTTATCGGTGGTTGATCTTTAAGCCAACGGTTTGCTGTTACTGTAAGGTAAGTACATGGTGGGTGACCTATCATCAAATCCCAACCCATATCTATGACCTCAAATACATCACGGCAATAATGCCACTCAGGATGTCCGCCACTACATTCCTGTAAATCGCATGAAAATGCTTCGTGCCCTTTCTTCCGAAAAGCAATAGTGACCGCCTGGCTTTCTTCACATGCTACTAATACTCTCATCGTGTGTTATTTTTTATCTTCTACTAAAGTCCTTACTACTCCTTCTATAGAAACCTAAAATGGCAGGTCGTCTGCTTTTCTGTTTTCAAATCCGGCGTTTGGTTTATCGTATCTTACCACTGGCGCAACATTCTGTGATTCAAAAGGGCTCGGCGCTTCTGAAAACTTCATTGTCGGACCATGGAACGCAAGTTTTATATCCATGGTAGCTCCATTTCTCCATTTACGGATTAGCAAATCCGCTTCATGTTCTGTAGAGTTTCCATCTTCATTTTCTTTTATTCCACTCACCCAGTCTCGGTGAAGGAACATTACTACGTCTGCATCCTGTTCAATACTACCGCTTTCTCGCAGGTGGTGGAGTTCTGGCTTTTTATTTCCTTTCTCCTCAGACTGCCGATTAAGCTGCGCGAGAATGATTACCGGTATTTTCATGTTCATGGCCAACAATTTTAGGCCCCGACATATTTTCGATACTTCCTGCTCCCGGTTGCGGTTGTTGACATTTTCCGGCTCAATAAGTTGCAGGTAGTCAATAATTAGCAGGTTAACACCATTTTTTATCCTCAAACGCTCTGCCTTGGCACGAATATCTGTAAGGCTCACCTGAGCTGTATCAGAAAAGTATATTGGTAAGCCAGAAAGCATACCCATTGTATCGTAAACCCTATCTCGATCTGATTGCTCCTTATCCAGTAAATTACGGTCTATACGGTAAAAGTCTATATTGCTTTCCGCTGCAACACTTCTCGCTAATATATCCTTATCCTCCATTTCAAGACTTATAATGCCTACAGTCTTCCCTTTAAAGGCAGCATGTGTGGCTATCCTACCCATAAAGGCCGACTTCCCCACAGAAGGACGAGCGCCGATAACAATTAAGTTAGTTTCTTTAAACCCGCCATTCATATTATCAAGCGCACTTATTGATGTACTTACACCCATAATACCCTTTTCTTGCACTTCATCCATATGCTTACGAAGTTTCGTTGCAACTTTCGATATATGAACCCAATCATCAGTAACCTTAACATCCATGATCTGCCGGAGTTGCTCTTCCATCTTCCCAGCCTCCTCAAAGGCATCACCGGTCAAATTACCTGAATTTTTTAACTTAAACATGAGTCGATTTGCAGCCAACTCACGAAGGATCAGGCACCAGGTAACCAGATGAGCGGATGTAACCACACTGTTTTGAAGCATCATCATCAGGTATTCAATTTTACTTTCCTCAATATGAGTAATGCCTTTGTCGAAAAAATGTCGCTGCACAACCAAGTAATCTATGCCGTAACCTTTTTCGTAAACCGCTTTGATCGCTTTGTAAACTTCCAGTGTCTTTGCCCCGTAAAAACACTCCTCTCTGAGTATGGAAATTACGAGCGAATACGAGGTCGGTTCCATCAGGAAAACACCCAACACTTTTTCTTCTAATTCGATGTCGTAATCCACATTTGCTCTAAATATCGCCATGACGTTCTGTTTTTTTAGTTGATTTGCTTAATTCCTGCGCCTATTCCTGCCATTTTTACCCCACCTGCGGTATCTTACCATTGCCAGCCTCTCTTTTTGCCAGTAATTCTTGTGCTGTTGGATACCCGGTTCCTGTTCCTTTTTTCTCTGGTTTTTTAGGATCATTCCCTTTGCTTTGGTAAAAATGCCTCCAACCTTTTGAAATTGAATTTTTAATAATTCCAATAGCTGCCGATTCTGAAAAATCTGAAAGTTTAACCAACTCCTCCAGTGACGCTTGCCGGGTAATCATCCCTTTGAATTTGAATTGATGTTGCTCAAATAAATATTTTTCCCAATTAATCCACACTGCATCAAATTCTGGAGTCCATTTCGGGATATATGTACTATTTTTTATAAAATTGGTAGTTTCTTGCTCGTTTGAGGTAGTTTCTTGCTCGTTTGAGGTAGTTTCTTGCTCGTTTGAGGTAGTTTCTTGCTCGTTTGAGGTAGTTTCTTGCTCGTTTGAGGTAGTTTCTTGCTCGTTTGAGGTAGTTTCTTGGGGAAGAAACCCGTTTTTATTTATATTATTAACACTATTTGTATTATTAGTATTACTCTTAGTATTACCCTTACTATTACTTAAACTATATACTTTTTTATGTGTACTTTCTTGCTCGTTTGGCGTAGTTTCTTGCTCGTTTGGCGTAGTTTCTTGGGGAAGAAACCCCTGTTTCTTAGGAAGATTGCTTTTGCGAATGTGGATAACTTCGGAGTATAATTTTATATCATCTCTAATAATTGCCTTACTCCTATTAGAGTTTTTTTGAATAAAAAACCATCTTTCTTGTATCCCGTGTGATGTTAAAACACCGCACTTATTAAATAATTCCATACTAAAGAAGCCTGATTGAAGTAAACAATCAACAATTTTCTTTAACACAATCATGGTTATGACACTTTCCATTTTAGCGGATTTTATCATAATTACTTTATCATTCCATTCAATAAAATAGCTTTCATTATAAATTTCTCTAAGCATTCTTATCGCGATTGCCGGAACTGCAAATCGAAGCCACGGCTCTGTCCCCATAGGATCTATTAATTCCTGAGCAAGAATTATCTTATCGTCACCGTATATAGCAACATCAACTTGGAAATAATCTAAATTCTCTTTTATTGGTCTGGCCATTATTATTTAATTTTAGTAAAACCATGATCAATTAATGTAAATCCTCGAGAGCCTTTAAACCAAATTCCATCGTATCTATAATCATATGTATAAAGATTTATTTCAGGAAAAATATCGGGCAAATAACCTATGCCAGTAGATGCATCAATATAAGATCCAATCAGGGCTATGCTTACATTAATGACGTAGTTAGGTCGATATATAGATAGCCAATGTCTAATTCCCGCCATATACCTGGCTGCTTGCCAAAAAGCCAAAGGGTCTATTTTATCCTTTTTAAGTTCATAAACCCTAATATCGTAATATTCATGAGATATTTTACTTACCGTGACAATATCAAAACGCCCATAATTACCTAATGTTATTTGTTTTATACGATGTCCAGTAATAAACAAACCTCTTTTCATTAACTCAGACATTGGGGTAGTCATAATAAGATGCTCTAAATCCTTCTCCAGTAGTTCCATAAAAAATTAAAGCACCTTCCCTGCAGCCAGGCTTACCGAACAACCACCAGAGGTGAGAACTTCGCAAGCTGCAAGGGAAGATGCGTATTTAAAAAGTGAATAGTAAAATTCCATAAAAGATAGTTGTTAGTAAGCATTTCAAAAGTAATAATCATTTTTGAATTGCCAATATTTTTGCTAAAATTTATTTATTAACACGTACTGGCACTTGTTTCAGCGCATTACAACCTAAATTAACAACGCAATAGAAATAACGGCTGATTTTAACATAAATATATAAATTAATATAATTAATTCGGTTAATTTTCCATTTCGTGGAATAGAAAGACCTAATTCTATCGCTTCTGCGCTGTTTTCTGTGACGTAATCGTGACAATTACGGCATATTGGCAGGAAAAATTCGGTCTGATTAAGTAATTTATTGGTTTTTCCCTTCTTGTGGTGTACTTCTGTAGCTTGTATTGTGCATCCCGGCAGGTTGGCTCCGCATTTTGGATGATCCAGCAGGTACTTTTTGCGCACAATGCTATAAATAGCCAGTTCTTTTCCTCTTTGTATGCTTACCTGGCTGATCTTTTTTTGTGGCTTCGGTGGATTTACTTTCTTTTTTATCGGTGTTGCTTTTTTGACCGGCGCGACTTTTGGTTTCGCCTGGGCCTTCTTTGCGCTGGCTGCACGAGCACACCAGTCACAACCATCTTTATTGAATAGTTTACGATCAGGATGTTTAGGGCAGTAGCGGGGCATTGTGTGCGTTTGAGGATGCAAAGTAAAAACTAATTCTCCAACAAACAAAATATTTTTAAAAAATTTCTGAAATATTTGTTTGGTAAATAAAAAGTGTTACCTTTGTGAAAAAATAAATAGCAAATGGATCACGTAATTAATGTAAGTGCAGTAAGGGATAAAATGACCGACAGGCCAATAGGGCAGCGGCTTCACAACTTTTTCAATGGCGCGACAAAAATTCTTACCAGGGCGCAGATAGATGAAGTGGAGAAAGTTATCAAGGCGAGCCACGAAGAAGTGATGGGGCAAATAAGGGATGCAAAAAAAGTAGTAAAAAATTAATTCACCAACATAAAAACAATCATCCCTCATGGACAACAACACAACACCGGAGATACAAGAAATAGTATCCCGCCCCAATGATCTCAAGCTGGTAAAAGTAGAGATAGACTCCTACGCCGGTATTGATGCAACAGACAAAGCACTGGTGATCGTCTTCCCGGAGAACGAAAAAATAACAGAGCTCAGTGGCGACCAAGGCGTAGGTAAGACTTCGCTGATGAACGGCCTCAAAGCGCTGCTGGGAGAGCCGGAGCCAGAAAATTCAATCAACCAGACGACAAAGAACAAATCAATGTCACTGGAGTTTGAGAAGGATGGCGAACTATACAAGACACGCCTTACGAAGAGTGCATTCACGCTTACCAACATCAAAGAGAAAGATGGTAAGAAGATGACCTCCACTATCAACAAGCCAAAAGAAATGCTTAGTTCATTGATAGGCCCGGTGGGAGTAAGCCCTTCCTTTGTGAAAGAAAAAAAATCAGGCGAGTCGCAACTGGAGTGGATAAAGTCCCTCGCGAAAAGTAACCCTGAATTATCCGCGCAGGAAAATGCGATCAAAGCTGCACACGCGCTGGACTATGCAAAACGCACTGATGTCAACCGCGATGTGAAAAACCTGAAACAGTCTATCCTCAACACAGGTTACTACTCATTCAGTGATGATGGAGAAACAGTACACACTCCCGCCGTAAATGAAGCACTGGTGAAGATAGCAGACGCGCCGGAGAACGAAGAAGTAATACAGGAAGAGTTTAAGGCCGCGCAGTTACAGTTTGCTGAAAAGAACAAAGCAATCTCCCGCCGCGAGCAGTTGGACTTTGAAATGAAGACTGCAAGAAATGAAGTGGAGCGCCTGAATAATGAGATCGCCAGGTTACAAGCACAGGTGCTATCGCAGAATAAAAAAATAGCCGATACAGATGATGCGATCATGCTGGCCGATGCGTACATCAAAGAGCGCGAGAATGCACCGCAAAGAATGGAGTCCGCGCAGCAAGCCTTCCAAAACTTCAACTCAGTAACACTACTTCGCAAAGGAGTATTTGATGCTGCAGAACTGGTGAAAACCTACAAGACAAAAGAAGAAGAGCAGAAAGCCCTCAATGCAAAACTTGATCAGTACGAAGCAGAACTTCGCGAGCTGGCCCAGCAGTTTACACCGGACATTGAAGGACTGGAAATAGAACTGGGCAACTCCATTGATAACAAGCGCCAGATGGGTGTGTACTACAAAGGAACCAACATAGCCTTCCTTTCAGAAAGTGAACTGTGGGACCTTTGCTTACAGGTGTGGAAGGTGTCCGGCATATTAGTAGTGTTCATTGAAAACTCTACCTCTCTGGGCAGTGATGCCATGGAAAGGATAAACTGGTTTGCAAAGAATGGAGGGACAGTGTTTCTCTCTACAGTACAACGTGGGTATAAAGAATTGAAGGTCACTTTCCTAAAAGAAAAACAGTAGTATGAGTGCGTTATCTATAGTGGGCAGCAGTAGGTTAAATGGAGATAGGCAGAAGGAAGATTTTTATCCTACGCCTGGCTATGTCGTAGACGAATTGCTAAAGCGCGAAACTTTTACTGGACTTACACGCGAACCAGCTTGTGGAGATGGTGCCATATCAAAAGTATTGCTTAGTCATGGCATGGAGGTAATTTCTACAGATATTGTAGATAGGGGATTTTCAGGTACTGGCATTATTGATTTCCTTTCTGAAAATACTTTGTTTGAAAAAGCTAATGGTATGGTTTGCAATAACATTATTACAAACCCTCCATATTCTCTTGCTTTAGAATTTGTGCTGAAATCAAAAAAGGTAGCGCAAAAAAAGATAGCCATGTTTCTGAAAACGGTTTTTCTTGAAAGCGAAGGTCGCCGGGAAATGTTTGCAGATACTAAGTTCCCATTGAAAACTATATACCAATTCAGCAAACGCGTTTCTTTATACAAAGATGGAGTGAAAATGAAAAACAGCGGCATGATTGCTTACGCATGGTTTGTGTGGGACAAAGAACACAAAGGCGAACCAACAATTAAATGGATACCATAAAACAACAACTATGCACACACTCTGCGCAATACTCTTCTGGTTACTCGGCTCCTTTGTGGCCGTTCGGTTTATCTCCGTTGTCTATTTCATTGCCTTGTTTAAGGTAGTGGATGTAACATGGGCTGGGATACTGCATACGGTAATGCACGATTTGAAAATGCCCTTTGCGAAAAAAGAGGCCCGCGCGATTGTGTTGCTGTCACTGGGGCTATCCTGGCTGGGATTTCTGTTGGCTGTTATTGTATTGATCATCTTCAAAATGCTATCATGGCTAAACAGAAAAGGGCAACCGACATAGACACACGTACACTGCGCTACTCCCCGCCGGATAAGACTTTGAAAGAAGGTGGCGCAGTGTACAATGTAACCAAAGACTTCCAACTACCACTATCAGGTAAGTATGGAGCGATGACAACAGGCTTCTCCTTCCGCGAGAGAAATGATGGGCTGTTTCATCTGTACAAAGGAGATGAGCAATCGTTTCTTGCAATAGGTATATCAATGATAGAAAAACACAAAAATTCATTAACACTCAACAAATGACAACAACATGGCTATAAAAATGACAAAGGGCGACACACTATCGCTCACAGTAACAAACATAGAATACAATCACCATTCCTACAACGGGAAGTCCGGTACGAAGTATGTACACCTTATTCACCTGAAAGATAAAAACGGTAATGAGGATGCAAAAGAATACATCACAGAAACCCCGGAGATGCCACAGGATGTATTTTATGTCGGTATCCCTCAACTGATCAGGTGCAAGTACAACAACGCCAAAAGCGATGAAATAATCCCATGGGACGAAGAGGTGCAGAAGATGCAAACAGCGCGCGACATTGCCGCCGGCAAGCCACAAGCGCCGGGCATTAACCAGGATAGGCCGCACACTTCCGGGGTAAAAATATCGGGAGAGTCTATTACCTTCTGCTTTGCCTATGCAAAGGATCTGAAAGTAGCAGAAATATCCCGGCAACCGGAAGGCTATCGCATAACAGATGAAGACATAGAGTGGATCATAAAGACAGCAAATAAGCTGGATGGTGCAATCATCGAAAAAATAACCTTCTAAAAATATATAAATGATTGGTGGAATTTTATTATTACTAACGCTTTTTGGAATTTTATTGTTAATAATATGGTTTCCGGATTCTGGTATAGCCAGAACAGGGTATAATCTATTTAAAGAAAAAGAAATTCCCGACATCGTCTACGATATAGACAATGAGAGTAAGGTAGTTAGAACGCAGGAAGGGTTTAGTGATTTATTTCCGAAATGTACATTGTATAGAAAGATAAATGGCAAATGGTACAAACGCGCATGGACTTACGATTATTTACACCACAGCAAGGAATCTATTATTTTATATCTCCTATGGGATGAAAAAAATATATTCATTCCGAAAACATAAGCAAAGCCCAATAGCAGCAAGCATTTGAACGGTGCCATCGCCACTAAAGTTTAATAGCAGCAAAAATTTTGGACAACAAAAATAACACATGGCCGCAAACAGAAAATATTTACTCCACTTTCCTGAACTATCCGAATATCTATACCGGTACTTCATGGTACTCCCTATGTCTGAAAAGATGGAGCTATCCTACGAAGAGCAAAAGCTGATAAAGGACGATAAGAGCATCCACCACTTCGTACTTAACGAACCGATGGAGAAGCTACTATTCCTGTACGCAAAGACCGGTGGAGAGTTTACCCTTAACCTGGGCGCTCCGGCAGCAATAGAAGAGGCGATAGAGTCCACGCGCTACCAGTATGACCATGACCAGAAAAGGCTGGACAGCATAGGCGTAATAACCCGCAGCAACGTATGCTCTGTAAGCTCGCGTGATGTGATGGCCACAGCTATCATGTGCGCCCAAAACTGCACCACCGATGTGTACAAGATAAGCCTGTACACCGCCAAGATAGTATCAGAAAAGGAACGCCTGTACAAAAAGCCATACGATGCAGTGATGGACGAAGCGCACGAAGGAGTAGCCATTGTCAACAAACTACTGCTGGAGCAACTAAACGCGCTGCCATGGGCCCAGGAAGTGCTGGGAATAGACGATACTGACATCAGAATACTGGCAGCCCTATACAACAAAAAGAACGGCGCTATGGACCTGACACAACTATCAGAAATGGCCCGGTCGGAAACTAAAAGGAAGTACGTAGGCCGCTGGGTGGAGCAACTGGAGAAAAAGGGCTACGTGACCACCGACAGGCCCAAAGAGAAAAAAGTATTTGGCCGGAAGATAAGCTACATGATCAGCACAAAAGGCGTAGGTGTGTTGCTTCGGTATTTGTATTACGTATGGGAAGTTGCTTTTCACGAGAAATGCTAAAAATAGCAATCATGGATTACAGAACAGAAGATGGGGAATTATTCCAGCAGATGAAGGAGCGAGGCTTCACAAAAAGGAGCGAGAGGAAGATAATTCTACTACTGATTACACCCTGGTAGTAAAATATCCGAAATTTCGATACATTTGTCCTTGTTATGCCAACTCCAATACCCGGCGGAGAGATAACCGCCTTTGAGAATGTAGTAAATTCAGCTCCTTACCCTGGCGGCCCTTTCGGTGTGTATGTGCTACAATCATACTTTACAAACTTTGAAGACATACCACGAGCAATAGGAGATCAACTGGATCTGTTTGGCCCTAACAATACCTACTTAGTAGAGGCGATGAACTCTTTTAATCCCAGCTACTCTACATTAGCTTCGGTAGGCATACTGTTTAAAAATCCGGGCACGAATGCCACCAACCCGGTATTGATCATCAACTCTAACTATACCGGCACTATAACGATAAACAGCGCTATTGCAGGGCTTACCATACTCGGCAACAGCGCCATTTCAAAGATAGTAGTGGCTGCAGGTATTTCGTTGCCAAACTTATACATAGGCCCCGGCGCGAGTGTTGATGTGCTTGATAGTAGCGCTACGGGAGCCTTCGTGAACAACATATACCTGGCATACGCAAAGAACACCGCATCATCACTTAATTCAGTAATGGTAGGTAGCGGCATAGGTAATGTACGGGTAGATGATGGCAGTTACTATGGAGGTGTAAGCCCTAATGATCCTGACCTGACCTGCGCGGCGGCAGTAACAGGACTTGCGGCGGGTGACATCACACATAACTCAGTAGTGCTGGCATGGACACCATACGTGAATGGAGGTTACATCTTTACCAATGTTCTGTACAAGAAAAATGAAAGTGCTGTGTGGCTTCCGGTAGATGATACTGTGGGTGACTACGTATACACTGCGGGAGTATTTACGGGCTTCGTTTTTCGTAACCTGGATGCAGATACCTACTACAACTTCAAAGTGACCGTAACGTGCAACAACGGGGGCGTAGCGAACACTTATATCAACGCACAGACCGTGTGCTGTGGTTCAAATAACAACCTTGTGCCGGCAACAAACTGTAAGATCGTAGTGCTGATAAAGACATCGCCAAACCCGGCCAACACGATAACGCTGTGCAATGGTGTGGTGATACCGGCAGAATACCCTGTAGGTACTACACTGACCATACCGTACCTGGCGAATAAAAACATCACGGCTGACCTGGTAATTGACAATGCCATCTATCAGCTATTCCCGTATAATTCAGTAACAGGAACATGGGATGCTTCAACAACGCCTGTGCTGGAATTTATAAATGGTAACGTAGTAACTATTAGAGCACAACTTCCTATATAAAAATTATAAAAATGGAAAATCCAAAACTCGCAGCAGCTCTTGATGTTGTTGTAGACAATATTAAAAGCGACCAATTTTATTATGATTTGTGGAATAAAGGCATTTCTTTTATTTTTAGCGAAGAATTGAGAAATTCAATGCCAGACCATAATCACGATTTTATTGCTGGAATTAGTACGCGAGATACTTCCGTAACGTACAACTACCCTGGCGTATCACAAGACAGTGCGCAATCAGCATGTTCAACCCTTAATGCTGCTTATCAGGCTTCTCTCGGGGCGGGATCAGCAGATTGCAGATTGGACTACTAAATGGCCGGTGGCACGAAATTAAGGGCAGTAACATAAACTACACGCTATGTCACTTTTAACCGTAATACTCGTAATTGTCCTTGTCGGTGTCCTACTTTGGGCGATTAACCGCTTTATTCCCATGGATGCAACCATAAAGAATATTCTGTATTTTGTAGTCGTTCTTGCGCTGATCCTGTGGCTTCTGCAGTCTTTCGGATTGCTGGGTGCGCTGTCTTCTGCGAGAATAAGATAAACTGCCTATGACCTACGCGCAAGCACAGGAATATGTTTTGTGGCACAAGAACTTCGGTGTTGTGGCGCGCCTCATTGATATGGAGCCGATGGACTTCAAGCAACGCATATGGCGTGGCCGGGCACATTTTAGTGAACTGGAGAAAGCTGCTATTGCTTATGCTGTTACATGGTTTGTGAAACCGTTTAAGGTTTATGAGTGACTATTTTACTCCGCAAAATCCATTGCACTCCATGAGTGGTTCTGCCATGCGTCCTTTCATCATGGATATGTCTTTCATGTGCGGGTATTTTGGGTGCGGCAGCAGGAATACTAAACCTCCACCTTTTGACTGATCTTTACATATAGTGACCGGCTCGCCTTTCATGTCGGTGTACTTGTGTTCCCGCATGGCCATGGCGTAAAACCTATCCGGAAAGTCCATTCTGAACTTTTGCCAATAACCTATGCCTCCTTTAACGCAGCCTGTTTTTAGGCAGTTGTTATTGCTGTAGCCCATTTTGTAGGATACAGGTGGCTCTATGCCGTGCTTTTGTAGGATTTTGATTGCTTCACCCTTCCTGAGTAATTCATTGATCACTGGGAATATGGGTTTGGTGCTCGGGTAGTTCTTCTTCATTTGCTTTGCCCGGTCAATTTCCTCTGCATCAAATCCAAAGCCTTGATGAGAGAAATTATTACGCACCTGAAAGTCTTCGCGCACTATACGTTTTAATTCGGTAGAACAAATGGCTCCTGTTGCTACATTTAGGCTCAGATAATGCTCCCAAACATCTTCAATGCTATCCCATTTGTTGCTGGAGATCGTTTCTATGGTTACGCCCCACCATTTTTCACAGTCGGCCTTGAATCTGTAGGTATCATCATCTTCATTCTTTGTGTCTATGAATACTACTCTCACGCATTCCTTGCCAAACCATTTAAGGCACAGCCAGCAGGTTATTGCCGAATCGGCGCCGCCTGACCACCAGGCTATTACAGGATTATCTTTACTGATGTTTTCAAACATAGATAATGATATAAAAAAACAACCCCTTGTAGAGCTTCGGCCTGGCAGCCTCCACTCCGCAAGGGGTAAAATATCGTTTATTAAGTCGTGGCAGCGACTGTTTGCATGCCAAAAGTAGTATATTTTTCTTGAAAAATAATTTGAAGTGCAAAAATATTCTATCTTTACGCACAATAATACCCAGCACACCTTATGGCGGCGTTTAAATTCCGTAATGACCTTAGTAAAGGAATAAACTTAGACCTTGACGAAAGCAGGCTTCCGCCGGATACTGCTGTGTTCCTGAAAAACATCACGCGGAATGTAAACACCAATGCTGCGGCAGCGGCGCTTGCTGGCTCTAACCAGGACGTATCCACACCAGTAGAAGGTTGCCAGGCGCTAACCATTAGCGGGATGCCCAGCGGGACCAATTACTGCATAGGGTACTATTCTTCGGAAAGCACTAATGAACTTTACTTCTTCGTCTACAACAGCGCTACCAACCACACTATATGGGTTATTAGCGGCGACACAGGCGTTATCCAAAAGGTATATCAGGGTGCGCTCCTTCAATTTCAGCTTAACCCAAAATATTTCATAGCACAGGGCCGCAGCACACTAGAGCTTCGCAGCCGGGTAGACCCTACAACAGGACTGCAAAGCAATTTCAAGTTTCTTATATTCACATTCAACTATACAAACCAGTTTTTAATTGAAGTCAATTCATCAATCGCGACCAGTTCTTACTCTACATCGTTCTTTACTTCGAGTGCAGCATTTTATAACCCCCTGGAGCTTGTGCATCTTGGAGTGCCTACTCCGTTAGTAGCAATGGGTATAGACACACCCAACGCTTATACACCAACAACAGCAGATGCCCAGTTGCAGAACATGATCTCGCGCAATGGCTGGCAGTTCCGTATAAAGACAGTGGACTTCTATGGCCGCGAGTCGGAGCATGGCATTATCAGCGACACAGCAATAGTACTGATCGGTGGTGGCTGCATATCCCTGAGCAATGGACTTCCCCGGTGTTTCAACCTCAACTTTGATGCCGGTAACCCAATGGTGGACGTTATCCAGATAGAGTACAGGAAGTGGACCGGTGATGGCAGCGAGTCGGCGATACAAACAGACTGGCTTCTCTATGAGGCTATAAACAAATACGATAACAGCACAGGAGAGTGGTACACAAGGTCTATCAACCCATTGTTTACCACAGCAGGTAGCGGTATGACCTTCAATGCCGGTACCAACATGATCACCTATGCCTTCTGTGCGGATAAGAACAGCATACCGATAGATAGCGCTGAAACAAGCCGTACAGAGCCTGAATTGCCCCGTATATCCTCCAGTGTATTCTCCATTCAGGAAAGGATTGGCCTGGCTAATAACATACGGGACTTTGAGCCTATAGCACAGAGTACGATAGATAAAGTAACATTTGGAGTACAGCCCCCGGCAACAAGCACATGCGCTTCTCCTCCCACAAGGACTATTACTTTCTATGCGAATATTTATTCCCCGTACAACGACCAATCGCAAATGATAAGAACATCATTTGGGCAGGTTGTGTTTGGTGGTTCTGATAATGGCGGTGGATGTCCGGGCGGATCATCTAAAACAAGTAGTTTTAATGTAGGACAAGTATTTGGAGATCAAACCGCAGGGAATAGTGGGTTTATTGGCTATCTTGCTGGTACACCATACAAGTGCATATCTCAGCAGGGTAATTTTGATCTCGGTACCAATACATGGACCTATCAAGGATATGGAAGTGGAATTGCTTTCCCTGGGCAGATCATGCAAAGATTTGTAATTACCGATGTACCAGCTGGGAAGTATGTAATAAGAATAGCAAGCCATCATGCAACTGTTAACGACGCTGACTATCAAAACACCTCCACGCAGGTAGCCGGAGTTGTCCCTATATTTGATCTTGCTATTGCAGGGAATAGGCGGATTAACATGGCGCAGTACCCATATAAAGAAATTGAAGTAGACTGCACAAGCCTTGATGTGAATTTACATAACTCCGGCGACCCAATGTTTCTTATTTTGGATATGGGTGACGGGAATTATAGCGGCGGCGTTGATGGTTATCTCTATGAAACTCCCGGAGGTGCTCCAGTTGAAATGAATCCCATAGCATTTCATGGATATGCTTTTGGGAGCTATTTCACAGATCACAATGGGTATTATTTTGTTTCATCAGCGAAACAAGGGGGTATGCCGGCAATTTCTATACTTACTGATTTTTGCGATGGCAATGGTGTTGTGTTAACGCAACGCATTATCCCCTCTCAATCAGGGATAATACACGGAGATGGGAGTAATACCCCTTCCGGTGCATGTGCGAATAACTTTGGCGCTTGGAAAAATCAGCTATATTTAGCGGGGGGAACTACGGGTCAAATTGGGCCATACACTTCTTATCCTGCTGCGGCTCGGAGAATAATTAAACAATATTTTGGTACATGCGCAAATCATAGCATAGGCGTTCCGGGAATACCAACGGTAATGACTAAATCGCCATGCGCAGTAAGCGACAATTCGGGATATTCAACTATAATTGCACACAATAGATATAATTATTCTACGCTTCCTGTGTCTGGATTATTTCCTCTTAATTACGCACTCGTCCCTGATTTTTCAACATCTCCAAATAATCAGGATAAGCTGGTTTTTTCTCAAAAAGGAGGATGTCAATGGGTAGTTTGTGGTAGTTGCGTGACCTCAATGGCGGATGTGACAGTGACATATTTGGCTTGCGGAGCATCTTCTTCTGGGTGTACAGGGACTCCTGCGCCGAGAACTCTTTGCTTGTCGGCAATATACCTTAATGTTGCTGGGATAAATTTATACGGTGTACAGAGCGGTGGTAAATATCCTGTAGCTTTTTGGCTACATGATGTGATTGGAAGACATACAGCCCCGCAGGTTCGGCAAGGCGATACGGCATTTGTAAACATACCAAACTTGAATGATGTAGGTCAGCAGATGTTTGGCCTATCCAGTATTAATTTCACTATAGATTCATCATTCTCCGTAGATCCGATGTTCACTAAAATGACATTTTTGGTGGGAGGGAATGTATTGTTCACTGATTATTTTAGTTGGGCCGCAGATTGGGTACAGCCGGTGGACATTACAGGTAATACGAATAGCGTAAACCCGGTAGCTATCCGCATCTATTATGGCAGTCTGAATGAATACAAAAAGGCAAATAATTTCAGCGTAAATTGTGACTGGCAGTTCATATCAGATCAGGGATTAAACACCGAAGGCGCGCCGATAGAGGGTGATGTTGCACAATTTATTATGAATGGATTCGGTACAACCACAGTAGGCGGTACTGCATGGCTACCTTCTGTTATTTCAGCGCCGGTGACATATGATAGTAGCGGTGCATTTTTTACAATACAATATTTACCGGAATTAGCGAGCCTTACTAATGAATGTTTGTTTCGCATCATACGGCCTTCACAAGATATGAGTGCGGAGTTTGTTTCTTTATTTGAGCAGTGCCTTACTATTGATCTTGTAGCTGGTGTGCCGCAAGTATTGTCTGGCATATTACCTTACGAGGATAGTTATTTACTTTCCCGACTATTGCCGGTGCCAAGGTTAAAAGGGCAGGCGGGGCCAATATCTCCAAGCACCTACTCCGCAACACCTGTTCCAGCGCTTCAATACACCAGTACCAATTTAGATACGGCACTTGTGGCGAGTGGTATTGCTACAAACAATGTGGACAACAATAATGGCGTAGTGATATTCGATACAGTAGATGATAGCGTATCGGTAGCCTTTTACTTTGAAAGCCCATCCCCATCAGACTTTTACGGTAGTCACCTCGCGAGCCGTGGCCGTGTAGGAGTAGCCAATCCTTACGAAAGACAACTACGTATAGGTACAGAGATAGCGCTATCGGACACATCCGATGACCGCAGCACACTAAACGGGCTCTCTTATTTTGAGAGCCAGAACGCGCAGACCTTCGACAGGAACACATGGGGAGATATAACAGTAGTGCTCAATGAAACGAGCATGATCATGGCTATATGCACAGCAGACCATTTCGTGGCCCGGTACAACACCACACAACTTCGCGTGGATGGCAACGGCAACGTGCTGGCGCAAAACCCCAATGGTATCTTCACTCAGCCTGAAAGAAAGAACGGGCAGAACTTCGGCTGCATACAATCCAACATCAATACTGTAGTAAAATACGGAGGAACGGTAGTATGGCTGGATGCAAAAGGACATCTTGTATTCTCTAACTTTAGCGATACACTTCCCGTGGAACAACAGGGCTACATGGGCTACCTGCTGAACAAGATAGCAAAAGTAAACCTGCTGAACATGAATCCCGGTACTAACGGATTATCCTACTTTCACGGCAGCATAGATCCTAAGACCTTGGAGTACATGCTTACCATGTTCAACATACCAGCATCAGGTAGTCCTGCGTATCTCAATGCCAATAGCGTACCCACACTTACCAGCAACGAAACACTGGTATTTGATGTAAGCACAGGGGGCATACTAAAATGCTTCCCGTCCTTCACGCCGGAGATGTACGCGCCATTCCCTGGCTACTACCTCCAGCGCAACTTCCTGTCATTCAAAAACGGTGTACCGTATATCCATCATAATACCTTCGCAAACACAGTAGCGCCCCCATCTTATGCTAACTTCTACGGTACACAGTGCGAATGTAGAATAACAGTTGTAGGTAATCCCGGCCCGGATAAGGTGAAGCGCTACTTCTATATTGAACTATATAGTAGACAGGCATTGTTCACAGGTATAGCAGGTACGCCAATACAGCCGGTATTCTACGCAGATGTAATCACCACAGAAAAGAACCAGTTAAGCCGGATAAAACCGCTGCGCTGGGTGCAGAAAGATGGTATATGGTGTTCCGAGTTTGTGAATGACCTAAATACGCCTCCCGACATTAACCTTGTTCCGCAGACGGGTGCAAACAAGCTACTGGACGGTAATCCTTTGCAGGGAAGATGGATAAAATGCTCACTTGTAACGCAAAGTTCATACGCGGGAACATATTTTGAAGTATCTTCGCTTGTAATATATGGCAACGGTGTTGAAAAAAGCATCGGATAATCACACACAACTATGTACACTAAAGACGAACTATCTCTCTTCACAGAAGAGCAACTACGAGAAAAGTTGCAACTTGCCTCACAGGAAGTAGATGTGCTGCGCAAAGAAGTGGATGAACTTATTCCAAAGGTATTCACCTCGCATCCGGCACTCACGCCAGCACAAAATGCAGATGTAAACCTGCTAATGAATAGCAAGTTTATCTTCAATGAAGAGCATCGTGATGCGTTTATAGGAACCTATGTGGAAGGCCGAAAAAGCCGCGACAAAGAAGTAGCTGATCTTATGAGCAAACTTAAATCTGGTGGACATGTTTAAATGGCCTTGGGTTAAAACACCGAGAATAGTAATACCGGCATTGACGCGAGAAGCTGCGCCTGTTAAGGTTGAATTACCTTTTATCGCAGCAGAGGCGGTGAAGCCAGATGTAGATGCACCGCACGATGATCAAATGACTAAAATGTGGCCAATAAATCACGAATTGGATGAAATGATTAATTCGTTGAAACCTATAAAATTTATTACTGACCCAGATTTTAATATAGATGAAGTTAGGGGACAAAAACACACATTTATATTGGGCTCTCCAATACCTTTATCACAACTAACAGCCACGCAACCACAGCTAAACAAAAACAGCATAACTATGTCACAAACATTCCTACAAAGGATAGAAACAGGAGTACAGAACTTCCTGAACAACGTAGAAAAGAAACTGCCAACGGTACTCGAAGAAGGTGCCGAATTTGGCTTGAAGTACACAGCGCTATTCCAGTCATGGATAGACAGCGGCGCAGTAACAGACATCACTACCCTGGTGCCAGCCACAGAGCCATTAAAGGTAGAGATAGACGCTATTCTTGCGCAACTGAAAACAGCCTTCACGGCAATAGACAGCGCCTTCGCAAAAGGTACGTTGTTCATTGCAGCAGGTAAGATCGGCCAGCTACAAACAGGCGTTGATGTGCCATTGAGCCACGTATTGCTTGCCGTACAGGCGAAGTACGACACAAAGACTGCGTAATGGCCGGTGCCGCATAAGAAAGTAGCCATGCGCACGGATCGAAGACAGCCTTTAAAGGTAGGCTCTAAACCGTAATGTTAGCACAGTAGCAGTCTGGGGGTAATCTAAAACTGCAAAAAAATCAAAAATGGATAACACACTTACTTTCTCCCAGAACTGCGCCAATCTGGTAATGGATTCAGAAGGCTTTGTGCCTCACCCATATGTTGACCCGGCATCAGGTGGCGAGCCGATAACTATAGCATTTGGCAGCACTCATTATTGTGATGGTACCAAAGTAACCATGTCGGACAGCCTGGTATCGCAAGAAGATGGCGAGGCTATGTTGCTATGCACACTGAATACCCATGTTTTGCCTTCTATCCAACAGGTAGTAACATCGGACATCAATCAAAACCAACTGGATGCGCTGGGAGATTTTGTGTATAACCTGGGCATCGGTAATTTCAAAAGCAGCACACTTTTGAAAAAGGTTAACACTGATTCATCAGACGCAACTATTGCAGATGAATTTGCGAAGTGGAACAAAGCTGGCGGAAAGGTAATGAATGGCCTTACCATCAGGCGGCAAAAAGAGTCTGATTTGTACTTTTCGTAAGTTTATATATCTTTACAAAAATATACCCCCACTACAATGCGTTTTTTGAGAAGGCTTTTTCTGTTCATTTTTGCCTTGATTCTGATAGGCATTTGCTCCCGGTCTTTCGGACAGCAGGTATTTCCAATAGGTAATCCAACAGCCATAAACAGGGCACTCGGAGAGTATGCTGCGGATAGCGCACTGAAAGCGCCAAAGGTAAAAAAAGTGTTTCCTAACTTTGATAGTACGGGGAATATTGCTGTAGTAGGAGGTATTTTGTATTACCATGACGGCAACCACTGGGCGGCAGTAGATACAGGTGCAGGAACTGGTGTAACTTTAGTGCAACTTAATGACAGCCTCGCGAACTACCTGAAATTGAAGGATAGCACTACTAAGTGGGTCACGATAACACAACTCAATGACAGTTTTGGCACACACCATAGCGCCGACAGCACGGTGTTCTCCACTATTTACCGCAACGACACAGGAAACAAGGCAATACGCGCCATTGTCATTGATCTCATTCAAAGCTACGGTATAGCCATTACAGGAGCGGCAGGGCAGACTGTAGGCTCTTCCCCTGGCTGGGTAATATCAACAGATACTACGAAGATACCTCCCTTTACTGATACGTTGCCCGGCAACAGGAAGCTGGTTACGCCTACTTATCTTGCGGCACAGGGATATGGCACCGGTACGGTAACATCAGTAACAGCCAACCCATTATCTCCTCTGTTTACGACATCAGTAGCTACGGCAACAACTACTCCGGCAATATCCTTCACGCTTAATACTCAATCTGCAAACCTTGTATTTGCTGGGCCATCTTCCGGTGGTGCTGCGGCCCCGACATTTCGATCATTGGTGTCACCTGATATTCCTTCACTCACTGGTGGGCAAGTAGGCATATCGGGTTTATCTGCGACAGGCACTCCTTCGTCTACTACATTTCTTCGTGGGGATAATACATGGTCTGCTGCCGGTACAGGCACGGTGACCTCTGTGGGCTTATCCACGCCATCCATATTTTCAGTTACGCCCACTCCGATAACTACGGCTGGTACATTTTCTGTTACGGCGGTACCTGAAACGGCTAATACCTTTTGGGGTGCGCCAAATGGCAGTACTGGTCAGCCAACATTTCGCACATTGGTATCTGCCGATCTTCCCGGAGGTACGGGTACGGTAACATCAATAGCCACAACAAGCCCTTTGACCGGCGGGACAATTACTACTACAGGAACTTTGGGAATCACCCAGGCCAGCACAATAAACAGTGGGTATCTTTCTTCTGTAGACTGGAATACTTTCAATGGGAAACTTTCATCGGCAGTTACCAGCGTGGGGTTGTCTACTCCTTCTATATTCTCTGTTTCGCCAACATCTATTACTTCAACTGGTGTGTTTACGGTTACTGCTGTGTCGGAAACGGCGAACACCGTATGGGCGGCTCCTAATGGTAGTTCAGGCCAGCCAACATTCAGGGCATTAGTTGCGGCGGATCTTCCGGCAGGAACCGGTACTGTTACATCAGTATCAAATAGTGATGGAACCTTAACCGTTACCCCTACAACAGGTGCTGTAGTTGCTTCAATAAACCTTACCAATGCTAATACATGGGGAGGTTTACAAACATTTCATGGTATAAAGTTAACTGACGGAAGTAATATAGATTGTGGCTCTACAACAGGCACTATTATAGCTACCGACCCTACACATAAACTTGGGTTTTATAACACCACTCCGGTGGTGCAGCAAACGGGGGATATTAGAACGGGATTAAGTAATCTTGGTTTAATAACATTGGGTACTTTGAGTGCATCCAGCATTACAGGCACGTTAGGCACAGGTAACGGCGGTACAGGAGCGACTACGCAAACGAGTGTAAATACTATTTCTATAACTTACGGGGCAAATAATACAATTACAGCAGCCCCATCAGGCTCCGCAGGTGGCGACCTCACAGGAACATACCCAAATCCTACACTTGCAGCGGCGGGAACGGCGGGAACTTACGGGAGTGCCACACAAACACCTGTTTTTACTACAGATAGTAAAGGAAGGGTAACAGCGGTAACTAATACGACCATTACGCCTGCTTATGCGAATGTGACGGGAACGCCTGTTATTTCACTTACGGTAAATGGCGTTACGGGCAATAACAATACAGCAATAACGGTGAACCCTATACCTACAGGAGTATCAGCGGGGACTTGTACTTATTGCACTATTACACACAATATATATGGCGAGGCTACGGCTTATAGTAACGGCACAAACCCTGTTACCTCCATAGTGGCAGGCACGAATGTAACCACATCAGGCACTACGGTAGTAACCGTAAATGTACCATCTATACCTTATTCAAGTGTAACAGGTACTCCTGTAATAAGTGCAACTGTTAATGGTGTGACTGTGAATAACAATACAGCAGTAACAGTAAATGCTACACCGTCTGGCAATGCAGGCGGCAGCTTAACTGGAACGTACCCTAATCCAACTATTGCGGCAAGCGGGGTGACAGCTGCGGCTTATGGAGGAGCAAATTCAATACCAATAGTTACAGTAGGAACAGACGGAAGAGTAACTTCAGTAACTACTGTAAACCCATATTCTACAGGAGGAACTGTAACAAGTGTAGGTTTGACAACTCCTTCTATATTTTCTGTGACGCCTACTCCTATAACCACTTCTGGGACGTTTAGTGTAACCGCTGTGCCTGAATCAGCAAACACTTTTTGGGCTGCGCCAAACGGCAGCAGTGGTCAGCCAACATTTAGAACAATAGGAACAGCAGATGTACCAACGCTGAATCAGTCAACAACTGGATCAGCTGGAAGTCTTTCTCCTGGTGCAAATATAAATGGGGTGTCTTTTACAGGCTCATCAAATATAACAGTTACAGCCGCAGCAAATACGCTAACAACAGCAACATTAAACCCTACAGTTGTTACATCTTCGTTAACTTCAGTAGGAACAATAACAAGCGGTATTTGGAATGGTACAACAATTGCTCAATCAAGCGGAGGAACAGGGGCGACAACTCAAACTTCTGTTAATACAACTCCAATAACATATGGGGCGAATAATACAATAACAGCTGTGCCTTCTGGTAATGCTGGTGGAGACTTGACTGGGACATACCCTAATCCCACATTAGCAGCAACAGGAACATCTGGAACATATGGAGGGAGCAACGCTATACCAATCGTTACGACGGATTCAAAGGGAAGAATAACTTCAATCACAACAGTCAACCCAGTTTCTGCGCCAGTTTCTTCAGTTTCAAATTCAGATGGAACATTGACTATATCACCCACAACAGGATCAGTAGTTGGATCGTTGAATTTAGCTAACGCAGACACATGGACAGCATTACAGACTTTCAACAAAGGCATTGTTTTTCCTTCTTTAAATGTAACACCAGCAACTCCAACAACAGGAAATACCGTATTTACAAATAGTGTAAATGTTTTGACCTCGTTAAACAACAACGGCTTTCAAACAGGATTAGACTTTACGGGCAATACAGCCAATAGAATATATACAGGAGCAAATCATAATTTCACATTTGATAATTTAAGCACAAGCACAACTACAACAAATGGCTATTTTAAAGGTTCTGGCGGTTTAGGAACATTTGTAACTTCAATACCAAATGGCGATTTAGCAAACAGTTCAATAACAATAAACGGAACATCAACTTCTTTGGGCGGAAGCGTTTTGACAGGAACGGTCAATGCGGTTTCAATCGCATCAGCAAACGGCTTTGGAGGCACTTCTTCAGGTGGTGCAACACCTGCTTTAACGATAACAACTTCTATTAATGGATTGATGGAAGGAAATGGAACAGCAGCAGTCATAGCAACAAGCACAAACGTTTTGTCTGCTTTAGGAACACAACCGAATCATACATTCTTAGGCAACAATACAGGTTCAGCAGCTTCAGTGGGATTTTACCAGCCAGCTTATACAGACATATCTGGAACACCAACAATTCAAACAACAATAAATGGGACAATTGTAGCAAATGCAACACCCGTTACAGTTAACCCAATACCAGCAGGAACAGCAGGAACGTATGGCTCTGCCACACAAACCCCTGTATTCACCACTAATAGTTACGGGGAAGTTACTGGCGTTACTAATACTACGATCACCCCTGCTTACGCCAACGTGACAGGAACGCCGGTTATTCAGACTACCATCAATGGTACCGTAGTCGCTAATGGTGTACCTGTTACGGTGAATCCTGTACCCACTGCTGTTACTCCTGGAACTTATACGAATACAAACCTTACAGTAAATGCGGCGGGCCAGATCACAGCAGCAAGTAACGGAGCCGCAGGCGGGGTTACATCAGTGATCGCCGGTACGAACGTGAGCGTGACCGGAACGAGCACGCCGACCGTAAGTGTTACCAACTATCCTTATAGCGGGTTGTCTGGCGCTCCGGTGATCCAGGTTACTATTAATGGCACTACGGTAGCTAATGGCACCGTAGTAACAGTTAACCCCAATCCCACAGCCGTAACTGCAGGCAGTTATACATATTCCAACATAACTGTTGGTGCAGACGGCAGGCTTACGGCTGCAAGTAATGGTACAGCTCCAACGACTTATACAGCAGGTACAGGATTGAGCGGCACAACATCCTTCAGCATCACGCCTGTGACAACTTCTGGTACTTACACAAACGCTACAGTAACAGTAAACGCGCTGGGACAAATTATCGGGGCGGCCAGCGGGTCAGCTCCGATAACTTATACAGGCGGCCAGAATATCTCTATTACTTCCGGCACCGTAAACCTATCAGGCACAATACCTGTTTCTAACGGTGGGACCGGGGTGACCACCACAACGAGTGTTAACGGTACTCCAATATCCTACGGAGTTGGGAATACGCTGCCTATTGGAGTTACTTCTATTGTGGCCGGGACGAATGTAACGACCACAGGTACAACAACTGTAACTGTAAATGTACCGTCTATACCATATGGCAGCGTAACCGGTACACCTGTAATATCTGCTACCGTGAATGGTGTTACTGTAAATAACAATACGGGTGTAACCATTACAGCGGCTCCTACAGGCTCCGCAGGTGGTGATCTTGCAGGCACATATCCTAACCCAACTGTAGCTACTGCCGCTATTACAGGAACTAAGATAGCGAGTGCGACCGTCACCAATGGTAACCTTGTGAACAATACTGTATCAGTCAACGGAACGCCCGTTGCCTTAGGCGCGGGGATTACTATAACTGCAGCGCCGAGTGGGAGTGCGGGAGGCGACCTCACAGGAACATATCCTAACCCTACATTAGCAGCAACAGCGGTAACAGCGGCAAGCTACGGCAGCAGTACGGCTATTCCGTCATTCACGGTAGATGCTAAGGGTAGATTGACAGCAGCCAGTACTAATGCGGTCATTGCACCTGCGGGTACTTTATCGGGTACTACACTTAACAGCGGCGTGGTGTCAAGTTCTTTGACAAGTGTAGGAACTATAACAGCGGGTACGTGGAATGGAACGGCTATTGCTAATGCTTATCTCGCCAATAGCACCGTAAGTGTAAACGGCACACCTGTAGCACTCGGAGCGGGAATAACAGTTACAGCGGCTCCGAGCGGCGCAGCAGGCGGCGACCTTACCGGTACATACCCTAACCCGACCATCGGCGCAGGTAAAGTAACCAATACCGACCTTGCAGGTAGCATAGCTGCCAGCAAATTGATAGGTACAGACATTGCAACTGTAGGTACAATAACCACAGGTACATGGAACGGAACGGCTATTGCTAATGCGAACCTTGCTAATAGTAGCTTGACGGTTAACGGCAGCAGCGTTTCTTTGGGTGGGAGCGTAACGGTGAGCGCAGCCCCGAATGGTAGTGCGGGTGGTAGCCTTACAGGTACTTATCCTAACCCGACCATAGCGAGTAGCGTTTCTTTGCCCGGCAGCCCGACCACTACAACGCAGGCTATAGACGACAACAGCACCAATATTGCCACGACTGCTTATGTGCAACTTTACATACCCGCAGATACAAGCATATCGGCATCCTACACACTTACATCAAGGGACAGATACAGGACATTGCACAGCACCGCATCGAGCGGAATTACTTTGACTATACCAACCTCATTAGGTACGAAATTCACATGCACAGTTATTGAAGAGGCGGCGGGTAATGTAACCTTTTCAGCAAGTTCTACAACACTAACATTTATACCCACATCAACGACTAAGACAAAGCAAAGCGGCTCTATTGCCACGGTGCGGAGTTGGGCTACAGCAAACAGTTTCACAGTTCAAGGGGATTTACAATAATGAAAAGGTTATTATTTATACTATGCTTTATACCTGTTATGTGCAATGCGCAGTTGGGCGGATTGAGTGGTGGCGTGACATTGCCATCTGTTGTGTCTGTTGCTACCACGACCTACGACCCATCCAACAAAGGCAGTAATATCACTTTGTCATCTGGTAACCTTACTTACTCGATAAGCCCTGCTACTTCATCGTTTGTAAGGGGTACAGTGGGCTACGCAGTAGGTGGTACAGGGATACACCAAGTGGAGATAACGCAAATAACGGGAGGCGGTAATGGTGAACCATGCGGCATTGTGAATAGTGCCGTAACTAATTACAACCAAGAACCGGCAGCTGGTTTAGGAGCAGGAATGAACTATGTATATTATAATGGAGGGAATATTTATAGCAACAACAGTGCTGTTCAAACAGTAGCTTCTTATGTGGCATTGGATAAGGTTGGTTATACATTCAATGCGGTGAGTGGTGCATTACGATTTTATAAGAATGGCGTGCAGGTGGGAACACCAATAACGGTATCCAGTTCGGGTACGTGGTATCCTATGAGTGGTGGATATAGTGGTGGCACATGTTCGGGCAGTGTAGTGTTTATATATGCTTCTATGACTTATCCTATATCCGGGGCAACAAACTGGTAATTATGAAAAGAATATTATTTATAGCTTCTTTTTTGGCAAGTGCAATATGCAATGCACAGATACACTATGACAGCACATGGAATATGCAATATGTAAATGTTGTACCGTATGTATGTGATAATAAAGGACATACCGCAAACAGGATTTACGTAAACGTCATCAATGGTCAAATAACGGCGGAGTATCATGGCCCTGTTTATCTTGATAGTACAGGAAATATATCTGAGAGCGGCAGATTGTGGCAGCAGCCCTGGGGTTATTTTGAATACATGTTCGGGAAGGATTACACAGATAGAGATACAACAATGCCGCACATTTTCTTATGGCTTGCAGACCCATCGAAACTTAATTTAACGATAACCGAATAACAAAACGGGAAATGAGTACCGAAAATATACAGCAGATAGTAGATATAGCTATGAAGCCAAACGGGCAGACAGCAAACAAGCACATACTTGTCGTTGTGATCGTGTGCATGATACCTACTATCTTATTCGGCATAGATAACGGCATTGCCTATAGTGCCATAAAAAAGCCACCCATATACAGGTGGCTTTTCTCATTCAGTGTATTCCGTAATTAGCTTTCTGATACCACACATTCTGTGTTCAATAAAAGCTGCGCTATAGAGGCTGCATTCTCCAGCGCTATCCTGGTTACCTTTACCGGGTCTATAACGCCTGTTTCAAAGAAGTGTTCATACTCCCTTGTTTTGGAATTGTAGCCATAGTCGCCACCGGTCTTTTTTACTTCATCAATGATAGCGTCTATGTCTTTTACCCCTGCATTTTGTAGTATAAGGCGAGCCGGTTCGCTTATGGCTTCTTCAACGATAAGTACACCTGTTGCTTCATCTTTATTGGCTACCTCTATCAGTTGGATAGCCTGTATAGCATTCAGGTAAGCTACACCACCACCGGGCAGCACACCTTCGTCTATGGCCGCGAGTACAGCACACAGGGCATCTTCAATACGATCTCTTTTTTCTTTCACTTCCGGTTCGGTAACGCCACCTACATAGATAACGCCTATGCCGGATGTGAGTTTTGCAAGCCGGCCAGCCAGTGCCTTCTTTTCGTAGGGTTGCTTGCTTTCGGCCACCAGTCCTTCGATCATCTTTGCGCGGGCTGCAATGTCAAATTCTTTTCCGCGAGCGCCGGTGATCAGTGTAGATTCCCGGTCAATAACCACCTTATCTGCATATCCGAGATAGGATGAAGGTGCATTGACTAAATTGTGGCCCTTGTCGCGGCTGATTAGTGTGCCGTTGGTAATGATGGCAATATCTTCCATGATGTCCTTCGTGATCAGGCCGTCTTTAGGCATCTTTATCACGCATATAGGGCGCTTCATCTGGGCCACAGTAGCGTTGATGTTTTGCAGGGCTTCTCCGTCCATCTCTTCGCAGATAATAAGGATAGCCTTTTTGTCATTGAGCGAATACTTGATCAGCGGCTCTACTTCATTCCACTGGCTTATCTTGTTGTCGCACATCAGTATGTTCACGTTCTCCAGCACTACTACATCGCTGGTATCGGACTGGCGCATGTACGGGGATATGTAGCCACGATCTATCTTCACGCCTTCTACCTTTTTTACGTAGGTTTCCCCGGTGAGTGAATCTTCAATGCTCACAAGGCCATGCTCTCCTACCTGGCACACGATGTCGCTCACCAGTTTACCTATTTCGGTATTGTTATTGGCTGATATGGAAGCGATGTTGATCAACTGCTCCGGGTCGCGGCCTATTATTTTGGCAGCCTTACCCAGTTGTTCTACTACGCATTTAGTGCCCTTTTTTATACCTTCTGTGAGATCGGCTGCACTGGCACCTTCATTCAGTTCTTTGATGCCTTTATTGATTAACTGCTGCACAAGGACTATAGACGTTGTGGTGCCATCACCTGCGGCCTCTGCGGTATTGGTGGCCACCTCTTTCACAAGCTGTGCGCCCATGTTCTCCAAAGTATCCGGCAACTGGCGTATGCTGCGCGCTACGGTCACTCCGTCCTTTGTGAGATACGGCACAGGTCTGTTCGGGTTAAGGCTCTGTATCATCACGGTATTGCCGGATGGCCCCAGTGTGGACTTCACGGCATCTGCCAGGATGTTGATGCCATTGCTAAGTTTGGTTCTCGCTTCTTTGTCAAAATCTACTCTTGTACTCATAATTATGTATGGTTGGTTGATGAAAAAATGGGTTACGCAATAGTGGTTTCTGCGGGTATGGTGGCATACAGGTCGCCCCGGCGCATAAACAGGTATTCTTCACCTTCTATCTTTATAGAGGTGCCGGCCAGTTTCTTGTACAGTACGGTATCTCCTTCATTGATGTCGGTGACAAGTTCTCCTTTGGAGATAATGGTTCCCTTCTGTGGCTTTTCTTCGCCCTGTATTTTGATGAACATATCATCTGCCTGTTCCGGTATTGGTTTTACAAAAACAAGGTTGCCCAGTGGTTTTACTTGGTTCATTTCGTTTATTTTAGCTGTGATAAAATCTGAGTGAGCGATAAGGTATTTCTTACCGAAAAGGTTGATGGGGTATAGTTCTTTGTAGGACGCGAGGCATATATTCGGTAACTGCTTTGGGAACTCTATCTTGCAGCGCATCAGGTGGTTGCGGTTTAGCCCGGCACTCTCGGCAATGGCATCTGCTTTCAGGCGCTCCATCTTATTTTCAAAGTCCTGTACTTTGAGTGCAAATTCAGGGTCGCTTTTGTCTATGCGCTCCACATCGGCGCGGTAGCCTTCGTACTTAGCCTGAAACTTCTGCACCCGGTCCTTCTTTTTGTGATCAAGTGTTATGGTGAATGAGCTCAGGTCGCGGCATTTGGATAAGTCGCTGTCAAGGCCGGGAGATAGCAATTCATCATTCTGTCGGTTGCTATGCTCAAAGATGTCAAATTCAAAATTGAGGAACACGCTTTTATTGAACGGGATTATTTTCATATCCGGTATCTTCCCGTACAATTTACGGTTCTCTATTTTGCCGAATATCTCGCGGGCATTAGGGTCAAGGCAGTTGATGATGCGGTGTTCTTCTATGTAGTTATCAAAGCTACCCTCAAACCTGCGGAGTATGCGGTATGGCTGTGACTCTATGGAGTGGTGAAGGATGGCCATGTCGCCCACATTCAGCAATGGATACATCTTCTGCGCCTCACTACCAATATCCACCACCTCGCCATACTGCAGGTTGCGCAACATGTGAATATATAAAGGTGACTGCACAAAACCGCTGTCTGTAGTTTCGCGCTTGATCTTCTGTGCGGCCAGGTCTATAGATACAATGATACGATGTGGTGATACTAAGCCATTGACTGTAAATACGTCCTTCTCGTAGAGTATGTGGTACGTCTTATCTCCTTCGCGAAATGAAGGGTATATGGCCACCTTTACTTCTTTGCGAAATTCAATGATGGCGCCCGATTTGAAATAAGACCCTGCCGGGGCCTTGTATATGATTGCTTTGCGCGGAGTGCCTTCGGTATCATCAGCGATTACCAACCCATCTTTGGTTACATGGCTCTGGGTGACAATTTCTACAAACAGGCGGTTGTATGGTTCTCCATTGACGCGCCATACTTCATCTTCAAACACTACCGGATGCTCCACGCCGTATATCTCTATAGACCTGTATGATCCTGTATCTTGCTGGGTGCGCTTGTATAAGATGTTGTCCCCTTTTTTAAAAGAAGACCCTTCACAAGTGTATAAAACCACACCACGCGCGCATAGGTTGTTGATGTCGTCCGGCGCTATAAGCCCATCACCCAGGTCTTCGGCGGATGTGTTTGGCTCAACGATCAGTGTCTTGTAAATAGTCCCTGTGCTATGCACATAGGGGAGTGGCTGGTAGGTGGCGCTCATTAAAATATGGTTGTGCGAAAAAAGAAAATTACCTGTGTACAGGTATAAAAGTACGTCTTCTTATGACATTAGCAAACTTATCAGGTTATTTTTGAACTTGAATAGGAAAAATAATCTACTTTATATGGATATTGTAACCGTTGTTGCCCTTTATGATGAGAACTTGAACTACCATCCGGGAGGGCAAACCTACGCCATACCTGTAGATTCACTGATACAGGGGACAAAGACACTTCCTACAGCCCAGTATATAGCAGGTACAGTAGGCATACAGGCCACGGCAGATATGTTGAAAGTAAAGACAGCCAATTATGGTGTTATCTATCTGAACATGACGCTGGCCCAATACAATGCTGCAATACAGGCCGCATCACTCACTCCGCCAATAGAGCAAGTGCTTACGCTGACAGTGCCGACAAATACCCCGGCGGGAACCACAGTTACCAATTCGGCCCTGTTTAACGCTGTGCTGATCAATGTAAGTAAGAATGGCGCGAACCTTGACCTGCGTACCATATCCATGGTAAATTCAGGCACAAATGGAGTAGTGACATTGCCATCTGCGCTTGTAAATACTGACGTTATTGCATTCACCTTTTATACTAAATAAAAAATGAATACAGGACTTCGCGACTTTGTAAAATCATGGGGACCAACTATAACCTTAGTTATATTCTGTTTTGGCTTCTTTTTTGAGCTATCCGCAAAACTGGCTGAATGGGGTAATAGCTATATTGTTGAACTGCATACCACTAAAAATATGGCAGATCAAACTGCTAAAGATTTAGCTAATTATAAAGAAGATGCCAGGGTGAGGCGTGACAAACGTGACGAGTGGGACAAGGCGCAAGACAAAGAAATAGGCAAACTGCAATACGATGTTACCAGGCTAATGACGATCAATAGGATCACGTATACACCACCAATAAAAAAAGAAGAATGAAAAACTGGCGGACATTTTTAGTAGGGTTGGCAGGTGCGATATTTTTCAGCATATTGCCCATATTGCAGAGAGGGACCTTCAATATACATAAGGACTGGCCAAATCTTGTTGGAGCTGCCGGGAGTGCGTTATTTGGTTTTGTGAGCAAGGACGCAGCCGTTACCGGGCTCCCTAACGATAAAAATGCGACAGATCAATCAAAAACAGGACAATAGTTGCGATTTGCAATTATTTTTATACTTTTAAAAGAAATTATTATGAAAAATAACCGCATTTTTTGCCTCGTATATAAAGATGATGCAGCCCTTTACCTTCCTGCCGGCGCGAACAAGCAGATCAGTTGCTCGCACCTCAACCTCGACATATGGGGTGTAAACATGCAAGGAGAAGAAGTCCCTGTGCCGTTCACCACTATACCACCACTATCAGCTTCGCCCGGCAATTCGGAGCAAAGTGCAAATGCGCTGGTTTGGGTAGGTGGCGTATGGGTGAACTCAAAATACTTCGGCGATCCTAATTTCAAAGTGTGCGTGAAAGTAAAAGACTACACCACAAGGAATACGCTGTACGTAGACGCGGCCAGCTACAACGCCAACATTGCATTATGTAACTTTGTGCCGGAGCCACAGTCCTGTACGGTAGTGACCAACCTGGTAAACACTGCGAAGACAGCCACTACTGCTAACTTCTCATTTGTACTTCCGGCTGGCGCTGTAGGGGTTGAATACATCAACAACACTACATTTACTGCACCTACAGGCGATGGTACTTACCAGGATGGCGGTACAACGACAATAGCGATCACCGGGCTTACTACGGCCACAACATATTACCTCCATGTGAGGACAATATGCGGCCTGGGCAGTTCAAGCGCATGGACAGTAGTTACCTACACCACATCATAGTAGGCGCACACATTAATAATCGGAAGGGCGGTAGTACACAACTGCCGCCCTTTTTAAATAACACACATACATGTTACAGATCAGAGAATGGTTCGATGTAGAACGGAAAGACAAAGATGGCGAATGGGCTAATAAGATCATTCGGTTCATCCGTATGCAGATGCAGCCATTGGTGGATATAAAAAGCGCAACACGAGGCATGGCGTACATGCTGGGCAAGCAGGATATGTCCCCTATCAGAAATCTGTTTCAAAACTCAGCAGAATTAAACCTCAATAACAGGCCGTTATACAACCAATACAACAACCGGCTGCTACGTGCGGAAAATGACAGCGATGTAAGCCTCTTACACGAGATGGCCAATGTTGACTTTATGTCACTACCCATCATGGAGAAGTTGAAAAACGTCTTCATTGCAGAGATGAAAAAAATGGGTGTTATCGCGGTGGTGAAATCTACAGACCCTACCAGCGGCGTAGCCAAAAAGAACGATGAAGCATTTATAGTGAATAAGGACCGCATGGAGAAATTCATCAGCGGCATGTTCACCCAGATGGGACAGCCTCCATTCAAGATGCAGCAGGCTAAAGACCGCATTGGTAAAAAGATGGACAGTGGCAACACGCAGGACTTTGATAAGATGTCGCTGGACCGTAATGACCCTGCGGATGTAGCCACCTTTATGAAGTATTTTCACAAGCTCGACTGGGAGATAGAAATGCAGAAGCTGGTGGATGCAATATTAAAGTTCAATCAGTTAGAGTCTTTCATATCCAACATGACGGTAGACATCATTGCCAAAAAAGCAGTGGCCTACCAAAGCTATGTGAGCAAGGTCAATGGGGCGGTAATGGCACAGTACCTCACGCCGGAAACAGTATACATATTCGGAGGCGGCAGAAGGGAGGACTACAATGATGCCAGCGCCAAGGCATACCAGCAGAGCGTGACGATAAAAGAATTGCTGGACAGGTTCGGCGATTCATTCGACATAGAGAAGTACATGGATAAGCTGATCATAGCGGTGTTTACAGCCTCATCAGGCGCTATAGACATCACGGCGATACATCCAAGTGGCAGGTACTATTGCCAGGGTCGCGACACAGGTACAAACGGGCAGAACATCAACTACACCTACAACCAGTTCCTCAACTTCAAAGTGACCATAGGTTACATGGAGTGGATCAGCCAGAACATGACCGAGTATGGTGAGGAGATAAACAGGGTAAACCTGAAAGACCTGAACAACTCCGCCAAGGTAAAGCAATTTGAGGGCACATTCTACGAAGACAACCAGCCGCCGAACGGCAAAAGGTACCAGACCAAGGCGCGCTATGAAACAGGCACTTATTGTTCTTACTACCTTGTATTGACAATGGTAGACCATCTTATGTTCGACTTTGGAGAAGTGACCTACAAAGACATAGAAGGCTACCAGGACTTCAATACCAACTTCACCATCATCACTCAAAAAGTGATTGGCGAGCCAATAGCTATTACCTGCGCTCCGTTCATAGACCTCATCAATGAATTGTGGTACAAGTTCAAGTATGAAGTGCGCCGGTCAAAGCCTCGCGGGACCGACTACAACTACGATAGTTTGCTGGCTATGGCCATGGATATATTCCCGGACAACACGCTGAATAAATCCGAGAAGATAGCTAAGATGGTAGCATGGCTTGATGGCAGCGCTAACAGCATGTACACCTTCCCTGTGATCGAAGGAAAGGTAGTGCCGATGACCAGCAACCAAGTTAACATTGACAGGCCCAATGGTTTGTCACCTAACTCAAAAATATATTGGGAGAGTCTTATAGAGATATGGGCAAAGATGCTGGACACGGTGGGTATTGCGCCGCTACGTGAAGGCGATCCCGGCAATCCACGCGACTCCATGAACAACCAGTTCAAGGCGCTGGAGTATAGCCTTGCATCTACGTACTACATACCCGATATGATCACCGCTGTATGCGAAGACATAGCCACACGGTCCTTGTTCTTTGTGCAGGACATCATACAGTTCAAAGACATAGACACGCTGGCATACAGGTTCCTTGTCAATCTTGTAGGAGAAGAAACACTACAGGCCATAGAAGGCATGGGTAAAGTAGGTATGCACCGGTACAGCGTTTATGTAGAGGCGATGAACCAATCATCATTACTACAGAAAATAGACACCAGCATACAGCTTGCTGTGCAGAACGGTAAAGTAAGTGTGGCCCAGCAGCTCATGCTCGAAGACATCAAAAGCCCACGGCAGAAAGGCATTGTACTGGCCTACTTTGAGGAGAAGGCAAACAAGGATGCGCAACAGGCTGCACAGCAGCAGCAGCAGGCGCAGCAGCAGCACGAAATGCAGATGAAGCAGATGGACATGCAGATAGAGAAAATGAAGGGCGACCAGATGCTGCAGGGCAAGACCATAGATGCTAACGCAACCATGCAAGCACACCTCATTAACCAGAAGGGTGGCATAGATAAGACGAAGATGAAATTGAGTGGTGACGTTGACCAGATATATCATCAAGCTAATGCTGATCTATTAACAGAGCAGCAGAGTCTGAATAACACCGGTAAGACTACGCCACCACCACCCGCGCCACCTGTACAACCACAGCAGCAAGCGCCACTACCCGTACAGCGCGCACCAAGCGCATTACAGTTGGAGCATAATGCGGCAGAACCAATGCCTACTACGGCTAATGTTTAAGTATTGGATCTATAATGGTTCGTGAAATAAAAGTAGAAACCTTGATGCCGGCGCGTGAAGACTCGCATAGTATCAGGCTTTCTACTTCTTTTGGTAGGTGGATGTTGAACTCCTTAATGATCAAAGGCTCCTTATCCATTTTCTTACCAGCGCAGGGTATCTCTGTAGGCTTGCCAAACTTCTTCATTATTTCGGCATAGACAAAGTGAGGCAATTTCTTGTTGCCCATGACATTCTTTAATTGCTCGTATTCTTTGTGTGTTCTGAAAATTCGTATTCTCACGAAAAAGAAAATTACCTGTGTACAGGTATAAAAGTAGTACACGTTATTCTTATTTCCAAATCCCCTATATACTTTTGATACAGAATATCCTCACACAACAAAACAAAACTATTTTATGGCAGAAAATGTAATCACGCCGGAGCAGTCAAAATTGAATACCGAGAAGGCATTCGGGTTAAACACCGCGCCTAAACTCACAATGCCTGCACCAGCCGACACTACACCACCTGCACCAGCCGCCGCACCAACCGCTACACCACCTGCCCCGGCAGATGTTACGCCACCGGCAGAAGCGCCCAAAAATAGCTATGAGGATATATCTGACGAAGAACTTGAAAAGTTACTCGCAAAGAGGACCGGTGGTAAAGTAAAATCACTGGCCGACCTGCAGGAACCGGCACCGAAGCCTACTGCTGCCGAACTGGAAGAACTGGAGAAGAAAGAAAAGCAGGAAGCTATAGAATGGGCCCTCGGCAACGAGAGGATTTCCCGCGAAGAGTATGAAACAGCGATTGCCGAGAAGGCTAAATCAAACAGGGACATCGCCCTTTCATTGTTGACACAGGAATTGAGAGAAAGCGACCCGAAGATCACAGCGGAAGAAGTAGAGGAGATATTCAGGGACATTTACCATGAAGACAAAGACGAAGACTCTTCTATCCGCAAGACCAGCCAGAAGCAAATAGACAAGATCGCCGCAGACTACCGCAAGGAAAAGTTCGGCAAGGTGGACAGCATAGATGGTGACTTTAAATCCTATAAGGAAGATACGAACCGTCACAAGTCCTACACAAAACAAGCAAAAGCAGCCCTTGAAGCATTGCCAAAGGACTATACCATAAAAGTACCCATCACCAGCGAAGATGGCAAAACGGCAGAACTGGAATTGTCGTACAAATACGATGAAGCCGACCTGAAAGCCGCAGAGAAGTTCGCTGTAGATTACCAAGCATACAGGGCCATAGGCGCAGACAAAGCAGATGTGAAAGATAAGGCAATAGCCAACCTGTATACGGATCACCTGACACGCATAACTGCTGAAAAAAGGACAGCATACCTTCTGCAGGAAAGTGTAAAGCAAGCGATACACCAGACGAAGGCAGCGTTCAAAAACATACCGGCTACCCAGACGCAGTTTGGCGCTCCGGCAGCAACAGGGGCCACGAAAGCGCCACCAAGCCATGCAGCAGCAATGGCGGCATTCGACAGGGCCGCAAGAGGAAATTAAGATAAATACACTTTAAGTAAAATATAACCACCTAAAAAGAAAAAAAATGGCAATAGCGTACAACAGGACCCCGCAGTATCCTCAGCGTATTCAGACATCTGTGCAGAGCGCCACATCGCAGCTTCCTGCCTTCATTCAAATGTATCGCCCGCTGCGCGACTTTATTGACAACGGCGGCCTGGCATCCCTCGGCTATGCCGAAGAGGATATAGCGCGCTGGAACTCAGACTTCCGACCAGGTGTGATCAATATCGGTGGCCGTCCTATAGAGATAGACTTCTTCAAAGACCTGATGGGTGGCGAAGAGAAAGAAGTAGACGCTTCTGACTACTACATAGAGTATAACTCTTATGTAGACCTGAACATATACGCTGAAAATGCCGTGACCGGTACTTACCAGACCGTAACAGGTTGCTCTTTCGGCAGCACTGTGAATGGTTCATATACCGGTAATGCCGCGACCTTCAATATCGCAGCATCACAGTATGCCAACAACGGCCTCAACTCAAACATCAACGTAGGTGACGAGATACTCATCTACCAGGATAACAAATGGGTGCAGGTGATCAAGAAGGACACAACCGTTCCTTATGCCCACGCTATCACCGTGGCCCCTAAAGACCCGGCCTACATCATCAACATCCCTGCAAAACTGAAGATGTTCCCTGTACACGCCCAGCACACATCCGGCTACAGCGACAGGACAACGATCAGCCTGCATACAGAATGGGAAACTCCCGGCTATGTAAAGCGCATACAGCCCGCTTCGTATCGTATAGACTACGAAACGCCGCGTAACCTGGACCGCGCATGGCAGGATCTCGTGACCTTCCCTATCATATTCGATATGGCGACAGGCGCGCTGATAGACAGCTTTGACCTGAAAGCATCACAGGCAGCCCGCGAAGCAATGGTGATAGGTGTGAACCTCGCCTTCTTCACAGGTGAAAAACTGAAAAACACCGGCCTTACCGGAGCTAACTTCACCCAGCAGTACAACGGGTTTGATGGCTTCCTGACTACCTTATTCTATGGTGGTGGCAACATATGGGAGTATGACAACAGCTATGGCTTCGACCTGGATGCTGACTACAACCAGATCACCCTGCAGAACGATGCGCTGAAACTGGCCACCGAATACCTGATGCTCGTTTCCAAAGCATTCAAACGCCAGATGGAAAACAGGGCGCAGGATATGTTCAAGGGCAACTCCGGCCAGTGTACTTTTGAAACCTTCACAAGGGGAGAAGCAGACCGCGATACCAATACCTTTGTAACACGCCAGGGCATCAAGTCCTACGCATGGGGCGGTGATACCCTCCATATAAAAGAAGTAGGCGCATGGTCTGATACCCGCAGCGTAGGTAACGGCTACTACAAAAACATGGGCATCCTACTCCCCGGCACAGGTATGACAGACAGCAACGGTAACTCCGTAGCGCCTGTAGAATACTACCGTCCGAAGGGCCGCACCATATCTTCCATGTGGACAGAAACATTCCGCGATGAAATGCAGCTCTCCGGCGCTGACAAGTTCACCGGCACTATCGAAAACACCATCATGGCCGCAGTGAACTGCGTAGAAAACATGTATGCAATCATGCCTAAATACTTCTAATCGAAGTATTTAGGTTTTGCTTTTATCTAATAAAATATCTCACACAACAAATCAAACAATATGTTAGCAATTGACAAAAATATTGAAAAGTGCAAGTCCATGCTCTATGAGATTTCTAATCGCACAGACAGCGACTGGGTACTGCAAGGCACAGAAAGGGACAAAAACCCTGTGAAGATGAATACGGCCAAGACCCACGCTTTACCGCTCAGGTCCCGCGTATTCCTCGGAAAAGGAAAGGGTTATGCGGAAACGCAGTTTGTTTCCGGTGCGCCTACAATATTTGTTAATGACGTATACATTGATAAACAAGGTGGGATACATTCTATCGGAGAAGAGAAGCAGGATGGCTGGGATTTGCATAAAGGGCTGAAAAGCCTGGGTTACGACCTGAATGTAGAATACAAAAGGGCGCTGTCATTGCAGATTTCATTTGAATCCGGTGTGCTGGACCTGAATAAATACGGACAGGACCCTACGCTTCACAGCTTCGTTGCTCATCACGAGAACAACAACAAAGCGCCCAATGCGGATGAGGCCCCATCAGGCAACAAGAGCAAAATGTTCAACTTCGACCCGATACAGAAGAGCGTGAAATCAGAAGTGAAACTGACGGCATCGCTTGATGTGACCTACGAAGCGCTGACACTGGTGTACAACCTGCGCAAGCAACTGGCATCCGGCAGCTATGACTACAACACCGCTAAGATAGATGCGCTGATCAACCTGTTTGGCCTGAACAACGGCGCGCAGGACCTGGAAACAACACCGCAGAAAGTAGAAGTGCTGGTTGCGATGGCCCAGGGTAACCCAAAACAGTTTTTGGACACCATCAAGGAAACATACGATCAGTACAAGATGATCGTACTGACTGCCCAGGAATTGAAGGTGATCAACTTCGTAAAGAAAGAAGTTACCTTCCACAAGGACAAGACATCGCGCATTATGTTCAATACAGAGGCGACAAAGCTGGAAGATCAGATAGAGGAGTTCTCTACCTTCCTGCTGGACCCGAAGAATGAAAAAGATTACGCGGCCTTAACCATAGCGGTTGAAGAAGCGAAGAAGAAATCACTTTAAAACACCTTTAAAAAATATAACCAATGGCAGTTACTTTTGTACAGAGTACCCAGGTGCTCGATGAAAATGGTCAGAACCTCCTTACCTATAACTATACTACAGGTGTAGCTACTGGTGTAACAAGGGACATCAACACCATAAATTGTGAGATCATTGGTGCGCAATGGCGACTGCCGGTGGTGACTCAGCAAGGACTTCCTTTGCGCGTCAACTGGGCCGTAGCTGTAGATGCTGTCCGCCCACAGCCCGATGCACAGAAAGTGCTGGTGGTAAAAGAAGTAGGCCCCGGCGCGCTGAACACCTACAAGATAGCCATTGCCGATACGGATTATGTTGGTACTACCAATGTGTTCGGTACGCTGGCAGACGGCCTCGGCGGTACGCTCGCTACAATGCCGGTGGTAACCATATCATTCCCTATCGTGCAGAACGCGCCTACCTCTAATACAGGTGGTACCAATACATTCCTGTTCCCATTCCCTGCAAACCCTAATGGTTTACTGTATTCTATACCGTTCCCATGGTTCAATGGCGTTGCGCCAACCCCGGCATATGCCCCTACAGGCATTACTACCCCGGCAGGGTTTGTAACATGGGCCAACACCAACTGGGGCACTTATGGCACATGGACATCTTCCGGTAATATCGTGACATTGTCCAGCCCTTCATCCGCAGGTACACCTGTCACAAAGGCAGGGTTCTACGTGAATGTTACTCCGGCTGCATGGTGTATTGATGCTACTACGCTGTATGCGCCAGGCCAGATTGCAACTACATCACTTAACGCAGGTGGTACAGGGTATGTAGTGAATGATACCTTCACGATCACAGGCGGTACCCAACTGGCTACAGGCCACGTAACAGCAGTGAGCGGCGGTGTAGTAACTACTTACACTATAGATACGCAGGGCGTAGGATATGCCGTAGCGACAGGTGCGGCCACAGTGGCGACCTCCGGCTCGGGTACAGGCTTGAAGATCAACATCCTCACGCTCCAGACAGCAGCTCCGGCAACAGTCAATGGCATAGGCTTCGGCACAGGAACACCGGCGACATTCGGCGCGTTCACGCTGAATGACTCTACACCAGCATTGCAGCAGCTGATCACAGCGATGACTCCGTTCTTTGAGAACGGCGCGACATTCGCAATAGGCGGCGCAGATGGCGACAAGATTACCATCAACACCGTACAGGCAACACCGAAGATATACAATGGGGCATCTGTGATACTCACAGCTACTTCCGGCGCATGTTCTTAATAAATTGACATCTTATTAAAAATACCCGAAGGCTGGTCATGTGGCCAGCCTTCTTAATATTCAAAACATGGGCCTTCCAATATCTTCACCTGATATTACCAACTTAGACTTCCTCATCACCTATGACTTGTCCGGCGCTACGCCTGCTATCACGCTGACTAACAACAGCACGGTGGTGCATCCGTTATTGCTGTCATGGTGGTATGTGATTACTACGCCAAGTGGTATGATCATTCACCAGGGTAGCTCAACAACACCCGATGTGAATAATGTTGCGTGGACTACGTTGTCTATTACCCCAAACTCATGGCCTACACCTTTTGGTAGCGGCATATGTGCCCAGGTGGAGTTTTCCTGCGCTGCGCCCTATGTATGTACGCTGTATGTAAAAGACAGCACAAATACTACCTATCAACTGGCAAAACAGGTGGTGATATGCCGCCCGGCTGGTAATACAGTCAATGGATGCGGTAACTTTGGTGTGGCTAACCTCAGCGTGGCAGTACAATGCTCCAATGCGCGCCTCTTGTGCAGCGACTCTACCAACTATTCTTACGGCGGTAATATCCAGCCAACAGGCACACCAGTAAACACATGGACGCTGGTATATCCGCAGTCACCTGCCGGCGGCCTACAGCCCGCAAACGGTACAGCAAGTAACTCGGCCTACGTTTGGTTCCCATTGGCTTATAGCGCCACAGGATTTAACCTGTACCTGAACAACTATGCTACCTACAACATGGGTAACGGGCAAACTATCATCCTACAGTACAAAGCACAGTCTACTTTCAATGTATACTGTAATGTGGATGTATGCCAGTTATTGTGTGAAATGGCGAAATTTCAGGCTATGGCAACTGCTAAATGTGGCGACTTGATAGATCCCGATCTGAACAACAAAATGACGATGTTGAATTGGATGATCTCGCAGGTAGCGCTGGGTATCATGCAGCCATCATGCAATATAGATGTACCGGGCCTGATACAGCAGATAGAAACCATGTTCGGATTTGAAAGCTGTGCGTGTGGCAGCTCTCTGGGTATCAACCAGACATCAGCAGCATCCGGCAATAGCGGCCTCACTACGACATCCAATGTGATCAACATAGCTACTGGCCTTGCGCCGGCCACATGCCCCAATTCTTTCTTCCCGGCACAGATATACGATCCAACGGGCCTTATCATCATAGGCGTGGCCTCCAGCGCGGACGACATGGTATCTATACTCAATGCTAATGCGGCATGGCAGGCATATGGTACAGCCTTGAATACAGGTAACTGTACGGTAGAATGGATAACAACAGTCCTCGGCGAGACAGTACCGGTGATCAAAGTGGCCATCAACGGCACCACAACCACTTGTACTAATGGCACACAAAGCTACCTCGCGAAGATGGTAGACCTTTGCGCATCGAGCACTACAATAACGGCATCCAGCTATCCGCTCAACCTATACGTTGATTTCGGCCTCGGCGCGGGACCGGTATTTGCAGGTAATGTGGCTACCCAGGCTGCGGCAGTTATCGCGCTCAATGCAGTAGCTAGCAAGCCGGTCAGTGTGACCTTCTCGGCGGGCGGTACGGTAGCGACATTCAATGTAGCCAATAGCAACTGTACAGCATACTCGGCAACCATAAATATCACTTGCGATGCCGGTTCGGCAAACTTCCTGTTATATGGCGGCTCAAGTGTTTTATCCATAAATTCAGATGCGCCTATATTTGCGGGCGAGTCGGGTTATGGATTACGCACGGACTTGAAAATAGGTGCAATACCCGGCGAGTCGGCGGCGACAGCATTGTGGCACACTATACTAATCGGCACTACGCTGATTAACGCAGAAGGTAACACCGGCAAGGTAAACTTCTGGGATGTATCCACGCCTTTGCAGCCCAAACTGATAAGGACCATACAGCTTACGGCTCCATCCGGTGCTTCGGGTAACTTCACCGGCAGCCCATTGAGTGCATCTTTGTCCACAGGCGCTACCGGGAATGTAGGTACTTCATGGTATTCTTTATACTTCCCATCGGAGTATAGTAATATGACACTATCTGCAGTCTATATATTTGAAGCCATCACCGGATCAGCCTGGCAGTTGAATATGTTTGACTACAGCAGCACCAATGGCATAACAGCATCATTCTATGATCAGCGCCTGAAAGGTAAATGCCCCCGCATCATGCAGAAAGGGACGATATACTTTACCCAGGATGGCGATTTGGAAACATCTTCCGGTATATCATCCGGCATTGCAGTGGGTAGTACGATTGCGTTATCACTCGGCACTTTCTCCAGCGGCGGCATATCTACTATCGCCTCGGTGATTTCTGGCGGTACTGAGTATGTATGGACGGCATCTTTTGATGGAGTGAATACCATATGGTTTGGCGGCAATCTGGGTACAATAGTGCAATTCTCTATATCCAGCAATTCTGTAACGAATACCTATCCTTTTGGTATGGGGTCAAACGGTAGCACTCATCGTACGCTAAGAAGGCGCGGCAATTCCATATTCTACCTGGGCAACCTGATAGTGACTAACCTGGGCAACTTCCTGATAGGCGTAGACATCCCTGCCATATCCATAAACGTAGCATCGCTGGCAACAACGCCTGTGGTAATACCGTTCCAGGGTTCGCCTACAGGTACGTATACGCTGGGCTTCTCGGGAATGCCTACGGCGCTGGGTAACTGCCTTTTGCTCATACCGTCAATAGGCGGCACAACAGAAACGACTGGCGGCCTTCCTGCGGCGATAGGTGTATACAACCTTTCCGGTACGCTATTGCAGCATATACCAATCACGGCAGATGGTATACATACCCCAAGTGTGTATAACGTAGTGGCTATACCTAACATTTCAACATATACCCCAACCACCTTAGTATAATGACAACCCTCGATCTCTTCGATGTATGGCAGAGTTTGCTCACACTGGCGAATGTATCCCAGAATGGGCAAATTCCGCCCACGACCTTCGCCAACTGGATGAATGCGATCAATGTAGAGTTGTTCCGGGATAAGTTCTCCGACTATGAATTGATGCAGCAGTGTTCCGATGAGGTGAAGCTGCCATTTTTGGTAACAGCGTCTATCGTTGTGACATCTGCGGGTGGCGCTTCTTATGGTGTGGCTCCGTACCCTGCTAACTACGAGTATTTCAGCAGCGCAAAGGTATTGCGCCAGCGGGATGAAAAGGCGGCCAAGAACAACGAGCCGCTGCCCGATATTGACGGGGATGGACAGTGCCACAAGTATACCGATCCTGACTACGCGGCGCTGGCCATAAAGTATGCCGGCGACCACCTGATCACGAAGACCGTTAACCTGGTAGACAACCAGCGCTGGGAAGACTGCCTCGACCATGATACAAAGGGCCCGACATACGACAATCCGAAGATGACGCAGTTCTCGGGTGGATTCAAGATAGCCCCGGCAGGTGTGCAGTTACTTCTTATAGATTATCTGAAAACACCACAGCCATGCGTATTTGCCTATACTATCAGCAGTGATGATATACTCATTTACAATGCCGGCGGCAGCACTCAGTTACAGTGGAGCAACATAATGAAGGAAGAGTTTTTGTCGCGCCTGTTGAAGAAATACGCGATACTCATAGGGGATGAGAATATGTTCCAGATGGGCGAAAATGAAAGAAAAACCGCATAAAAAATACTATAGATGGCCGTATCGCTGAAAACACTCGCCGCAAGGGCAAAGGATCTTTACTTCCAGGACTACGCGCCAAGGGATGCGTTCTTTGATGTAGGGGACTTTATGTTCCATGCTGCCGCCTATTACAGTGATGTCCTGAACAAGATGTATCAGATCATGCGCAAGGATGGTATTGCGGAGATGGGTTTTTCAAATACCCCCATATCCGCTGCATGGCTCATGGAAGAGGTTTTGCCGGTAACACCATGCGCTACGTCCAACTTTTTCTTTGCGCAGCCATCGTCCAATATTTTCTCCTTTGACTTTGATGCGGCTGCCAATGCTATAAATGGCGTAAGCACCACTGGTAAGTGCTGTGGTGGCAAAAAATTTGATGTCATAAAAATTCAAAATAATGAAATAAGATTTTTATCTTTATCCCCGGTAACAAGCAATGTATACTATTGGCTGGCCCCAAATAACAGGATTGAATTTTCGGACAATGTGACAGAGGTGCGGGTATGGTATATCCCGGAGGTATTGGGCAATAATGATAACAGCCTGCTGAGTGATAATATAGCGGCAGATGTGATCAAAAATACCTTACAGTTGATGTTCGGTGCGAAACAAGGTAATGTTATACAGGAGGCCAACGATGGCAACAAGAATTTGGTACTGCCACAGCAGGTCAATCCTAACCTCGGTAAACAAGGGAACTAATGGACACACAACTCATTACCTACAAAGAAGCAATACTCCATGCGTTAGGAGATAAAAAATTACGCAGGGCTGCATGGAATGAATGCCGCTATATCAGGAAATTCTGCGAGGCAGATGCCGATATGCTGAGTCTTCAAAATGCAAGTGATGATTTTATAGTAGAGGACTGCAAAGAAAGGGTGTGTGATTGCAGCGTAGGCCCTTACCGGCCAACGAGTGAAGACAAGGAAGCGAATGACTGGATAATAATAGCATAATGAGCGATCAGAATTTAAGGCAATTTGGTGAAGCTGTGATACCGCTGGGAAAGGCGGTGCGGAGCTTTTCTTTGGAACAAGGCAACCTAAAGGAAGTCATGTTCCTTAAAAACCTGCAACATGCTATATGGGTATATAAAGACATATTCCGCACTACCATGTGGGCAATAAAGACAGTCGCCGTAGAATGCCTTGATCATCACACACTACGCCTCCCCCGTGACTGCGAACGGCTGGTGAATATATCAGTAGTGGACCATCGCGGCAAGCAACACCCGCTGACCTGCGACCCTGACCTCAATACGGCAAAGTTCAACTGCAACCATAAGTGTTCCTGCAAAAAATGCAACGGTCAAAATACGCTGTGCGCCATGCTTGATGATGTGACCACTACCTACACACCTGTAGTGATACAAGGCGTTACCTACCAGCAGACAACATCTATACGCGCCGATAGCGCCGGCAACATACAGCAGTGGACAAACACACCTGTATTGCAAGCAGGGACAACATCCGTACAGTACATACAGGAAACAACGACCATCTGCAATGTAGAGGTAGATGATAAAGGCTGTATCATGGCTACGGCCCCTAATATGGAGGCGCTCATGGGTTATTTCGGACTGGGCCTGTATGACCCTGGATGCGAAAGCTACGGCTGGCTGGACAACTCGGCATATCGTGAATTGATACCTGCTAATTACAACTTCTGGGGTTATTATAACCGCAACGCTGCCGACCCGGACATCATACATATCTTCCGCAACGACTACAAGCCACATCATCATCAGGAAGGTGGTTTTTGGGAGAAAGAAGAACGTATAGGCACAGTGCTGGTAACCTATCAAACCAACGGAGAAACGCCGGGAGAGGAAGTGCTGGTACCGGAATATGCGTATGACTGCCTTATATCAGGTATCATATACAGGCAACACAAACTTAACCCTCGCGATGGCGACAGGGGCAATGAATTTTACCGGATGTACCGGGCTGAAAAGATGGCCATGATGCGCCACCAAAACCCGGTGAGGATGGACGACTTAGAAAAATTACAAACACGCCTGAGAAGGTGGTAAAACATACAGACCATGTACGAAATGTATTCAGTAAGATCAGCAGCAAGGGGCAGTTTGGAAGGCAAGCTGGAATCTGACCATACGGAGAAGGTGAACAACTTCATTAAGTTTGGCCGTGCACTCACCAATGACGGCATAGGTAAACTTGCTCAACCCGCAGAGCCATTAGACCGTAGCGGCTGGAAGATACACCAAAGCACCACATCAACAGTGCAGGATATGTTGGTATCACTCACCACCTGGTTATTCTGCCATTCAGAAGATACAAGCGCATGATAGAACTAAAGCTCATACCGGTAACCATAGAGGAACTGCGCCCGCTGATCCACTTCTCCCTACAGGGGGATACGGACGTTATTGACAAATACCAGCGCTTCAACTATCCATTTGAAGAGTGCGTGGACTATGTGTACAATGAGATAGCTCGGTTCATCAACGACCCTGTATTCGCCGGTGACATGCAGCCATACCGTATCATGCTACAGAGTGGCGATGAAATGGACGATATAGGCTACTGCGTTACCGTAACCAACGGAGAAGCGCCCAACGAACTATACTCCTATGCTATTAACATAGCCTTCCGCAAGAAGGTATTTCTCGTGGAGTGGCTGCGTAAAGTAGAAGAAATCATCGGCGCGGCCTACTTCACTGCACTGTGGAATAAAAACAGCAGGGCTATACAATTCTTCAACCGTAACGGGTTTGAGGAAGTGCCCACAAAAGATGGTACATTTGTCTTGCTGATAAAAAATAAAGATCTGTTACTCAAAAGAAATATCCCATGCCAGTAGATGCAGTATTCGCCGCGGTTGCCATAGCAACAGCAGTATATGGCGCAGTAAAAGAGAACAAAGCGGACAAAGCGGCAGCAGCGAACGTGCGCCCTACCTATACTACTCCACAGACAGAGTATGACAACCAGCGCATAGCAGAATCGCAGGCAGGGCAAGGTATGAGCGCCGCATCCAAACAGGACTACCTGAATAATGCCGGGCAGGGACTTGCAGCCACCAATGATGCGATACTGCGTGGCGGAGGCGATGCGAACAGCCTTGCAGCCACCTACGATAAATACAACCAAGGTATTTCCAACCTATCCATATATGATGATCAGGCGCGACAAGGACACCTTAATAACCTGATAGCGCAGAACCAGAGAATGTCGGCAGGTACAGACAAAAACTGGCAACTAAATCAGTATGCGCCGTGGGCAGACCGCGCTAAGTTATATGCAACGCAACAGCAGGAGGGGCAACAACTTATCGGACAGGGCATAGGGATGCTGGGGAAAGCGGCAACCGGTGCGGCAGGTGGTATCGGTGGCGGCGGGGATGATACATCTTCGGGTAGCGCAGCTCCGCAGGCTGGAGTAGCCCCATCTTCTAACATGGGATCTTACTACGGCACACCAGACTACCAGCCACAAGCGCCATACTATTCTCCTAATACGCCATCATCAGGTGATGGTAGTGGCACTTATGGGTGGAATGGGTATATGCCGTATCAACAATAATCTGTAAGTTTGCTTCATAATACCAGTCATGCAAGATACCCCAATCACCTCAGCATCGGACATACTCAGTTACCACGGAGATGCAGGACTTGCATCAGGTAGCGGCGCAGGTACATTACCTGTAATGCCGGATTATCAGCCTATGCTGTCAACTGTAGATAAGCTACAGGACGAGCAAGTTCAGAAAAGGAGAGAGGCGCGCTTACAGGCACAGAAAGACCTGCAGGACAGGGCGCAATTCATATCTCAGCTTACCAATAATGGTGGCAGTATCTTCAACATGAAGGGCAAGGATGGTTCCAATCAAAGCTATTCCATGCTCCCCGATGATCAGGAGGCACTTAACCAAAGCACACTCAGCAGGATACAGGCCGTAAATGCCAACCCGGCAGGATACGCATTTGACCCGGCGATAGCTAAAATGACCATGGATCATAACAGGCTCATGGCCAATGCGCAGATGAGGGCCAGCTACGAAACACAGGCAAGGACAGCGGCGGCCAATACCATGGACCCGGAAGAGAAGGCAGGCTACCTGCAGAGCATAGACGACAATATCAACAAATACAAAGTAGGAGATTTTCACCAGATACAGCCCTATGTGCCGCCAATAAAGTACAGCGATGCTGACAGGTTGGACCTTGATGCGGTAAAAGACCCGAAGAACCTGGAAACAAAGCTCGATGATGGCCACTTTGAAACGAAGATACCAAATGAAGGAGTAGTGGGCAATACCCTCAATCTTGTTCCCGGAGATAAAGCCTATCTCCCCAACATGGATATGGCTGCTAAATTCCTGCGAAGCCCGCTTGCCCACAGTCAACCAGACCTGCTAAGGATGAAACAAGCGCAGGACACTTATAACGCCCTCAATCAATACCAGCCGGGCGACCCTAAGTATCGCGATGTAGTTGTCGTAGATCCAAATACGGGACAGGCCACGCTGAACATTACTGGCGATCCAAAAGTGGATGGCTTGAAGGTGGCAGATATGCTGAACATCGAAAAGTATGCACAGCCAAGGAAGGTAGCCAAGAAGTTTGAGGAAATTGAAAAACTGAAACAGGATGCCATAAAAAATCAGCGCGATCAGAATAAAGATGCAGAAGATAAAAGGGAGTTTGATATAAGTGAAGCGGATAAAAGAAATCCACCACCAAAGCCCCCTACTAAAGAAGAGTTGGTGGAAAACATGGATAAAAAAGCTGCTCAAAATGCTTATGACAAAGTGAAGAGTATCTTTAGCAGAGGTGTGAAAGAAGGGGTAAATTCGGATATACCTGATGAAGTAAATGCAGGTGTAAGGTTCCCTGCATGGTGGAAGAATAATGGGTTAGATCCCAAAGAATACAACATACTACCTTACGATAATAAAGGCGCTGAAACACTTATAGGTAAAGAGGCTGATATTGAAGGGACAAAGGACGCAAATGGAAATACCTCTAAAACGCCAACTGGACAATCTGTAGTGCCATACAAGACGTACATGGTGCAAAATAAAAAAACAAAGCAAAAAGAACTTGTTTATGTCGATGCGCCTGTAGCGGATAAGAATAATGGGGAAAAAGATGAATTGGGTAGTGTAATTGCGCGCGTTAATGAAAAAGATGCCGTTGTTAATGAATTAAAGCACAATGCAGCCTATAAGCCTGAAATATATAACAGACAATCTACGTGGGCTGAACTTTATGGCAATAACGGAGGTAAGTACCCGGATGCGGCGCCAGTGGCAAGTACACCCGCACCAACCACAACTGTAGCCCCTGAGAAAGCACCATCAATACCTGCTGGATATACTGAGAAAACGAGCAAATCAGGTACTGTATATTACAGAACTCCGCAAGGTCAAAATATGGTATGGTCACATGGAGAATGGGTAGAAATACCCGGTAAAAAATAATAACTTTATGCACAAACAGCAACAATACATTCCGCAGGAATTAATTGATGATCTTTGGGATGACAATAATAAAGAACCTACATTCATAAAAAGGATACTTAAAAAAGTAAAGGAATGCCTGATAAGAAAAAGGAAATATCCCTCCAAGACATAGCGGCAGATATTAATGATAGCGATACCACATCTGCTTCTGATGTGGAGAGCGCTTTAGGCAAGTATGTATCTGGTAATGCTAAATCATACGCAGTATCGCAATTAATACATGAAACAGGGAACCCGGAATTAGACAGTGAGGTTTCAAGAAATAACAATAACTACAGCGGGATTACATGGAATAAAAACTTCCCAGATGAATGGAAGGGTACTCCAAGGCCGGATTCGGAAGGCGGTAATTACGTTAAATTCCCTACAGTAGACGACTGGGCAAGAGAGCACGCGAAATTATTAAAAAAAGATAAAGGCGCTGGTGCTCCAGCCGATGCGACCTCAATAGAAGATTACGCTCATAGGTTGAAGGTTAATGGGTATTACAAGGACCCAGAGTCGGTATATGCTAAAAGCCTGAAAAGAATACAGGCACAAAGAGGAGAAAAAAACATAGCTGATGTAGCGGCGGACATCAATGATGATAGCGCTCCCGATGCCACACAACCAGCGCCGGCGGCTCCCGTTGCGCAGCAGACCCCTCAACAAATAACCAATAGCGTATTTGGGACTCAGCTTGACGGCTCACCAATAGCAGGTGCAACACAAGTACCAGTCGCACCTACCGTTCCTGCACAGCCTGCCGCGCCGGCCAATAGCTGGGAAAACACAACAGGGCTAATATCAGATACTCCCGCGCCAGCAGGTGTATCTCAAGGAGTAAACGGTAATGCTAATAACAGCAATCCAGCACCTGTTGCACCTCAATTATCACAGCAGGAAATACTCAATAAGACATTAGGTACGCAACTAAACGGTGTGCCAATAGCTACTGCGCCAGTAGAGAAAACTGCGCCAGAAAAGACGCAGGATGCGGTAGATTTCTTAGCCAAGGATGCCCTCCAATCAGGTGCAGTGCAACCCACAACAGATGCAGCCCACCCGGACAACGAATTAAACCAGTTAACCAATCCGCATGGCGACCCTGCTTACATAGCTAACTACAAGAATAACAGAATGAAGGCTATTAATACGGAATATCAGCAGCAGCTTTATGAACTACAGACAGACCCTGCAAGAAGTACAGATTTCAAGGAAAAGCAGGCTTTGGATGCGCAATTTGCCCAGAAGAAAAAAGATTTGGAAGAAAATGCCGGGCATATAATAGGGCTGCAATTATTCAACCAGGAGTACGGCCAAAATAAGCCCATGGGGGCTACTGCCAATACAGCTACCGATGCCATCCGTGGACGATATGAAAAAGATGCTAAGGGTATAGATAATCAGATAGCTGCAACCTATAAATCAGAGGCCCCTAACGGATCAGAGGCGGTTGAATTGAGGAAGCAGTTGAATACTCAAAAGTTGGCCCTTACCACGCAGTATGATGCGGATATATCAAGAACAAAAGCTGGTGTAAAATATAATCCTATACAGTTGGGCGCAAAATACGCCGCTGCCATGGGTGATGAAACAGCAAAGGAAGACTTGAATAAATTGGAGCATGGACAGCCTATTGCTCCATCCAATCAGTATAAATACAACCTGAGAGGTAACAGGATAATACAGGACGGTACCGACAATGCAGTTAACGAAAAAGCAAAGGAAGAAGGTGAGGCACATGCAGACCGTAGCGGCGATCAGTTGTTTGAAAATAACAAGCCCTTCATTGTAAAAAATGCAGCAGATGTTGTGGCCAACGCAAAAGAGCAAGACCGCAACCCTATATCGAGTTTTCTTAGTTTCGTTACTCCGTCAAAAGTGATGCCCAACATCACGCGAGAGGAAATAGATAAGTATGGCCAGCAGGAAGGCATACCCGAAAATGCGCTGAATGAACTTCGGCAAAACCCAAATTTAATCCCTAAGCCGGCCAGCGGGTTAGAATACCTCGCAAAGGGCGCATTGAATACCGCTGCCCCGATATTCCAGCGCTTAGTGTATCCGGCAATACAGGGTGTTGTAGGCGGCGAAGACCCTAACCAGCGCTTCCATTCAGGATGGGAGAATGAAAGTGGCCTCGGCGCCGCTATAGTAGGCAATACGCCAAGTTCGCAGAACTCATGGAGTAATATCCGTGGCGTAGGCAATCAGATGATGGAAACCATCGGTAACCTGGGGGTATTCGGCGGAGAAGTCGGCGGATTGGCAAAAGGCGGCGAGGCTTTAGGATTAGGTGAAAAGGCTTCTGAGAAACTTGCCAACTTCGGTGTTATGGCCTTCGATGGGTACAATGATGCGTACAATAAATCACTCGACATATTTGGCGACAAGCCAGAGGATGAAGGCAAGCGAAAACTGTATTCCACCGTTAACGGACTGATCACCGGCGCATTATTTTCTATCAGCCCTAAAGCGCAGATTGTAAAAAATGCGCTGGGCATGGAAAGCAAGAGTGCGGAAAGCCTGATAAAAGAAATACAGGCAAACAATGGCATGGAATTTCTGCAGACAAAGACCGGTAAAGAAGCGCTTGCATCAACGGTGCAGGAATTTGGTAAAGAGTACGGTGCGCAAATAAGTTTAGCCACCGCACAGAAAATATCAGAGGGCATAGTAGATGGTATTGCCGCGCCAGAAAGAAAGCAAAACATGCCGGGGGATGTGATGGATGCGGCTGGCGGTACGGCTATATCTATGCTCCTGCCGTCTATTCTCGGTTCTTTGGGTCATACAACCCACGAGGCATCCTTAAATGCGGGGGCTATGTTTGAAATGGGTACTCATCCAGATCAATATATCTCTACTATAAGCAAGCAGTTACAAGATGGCAAGATAAGCCCGCAACAGGCCCAGGCTTCACATGATGCAATCCTTACCATGAAAAATGTGGTAAGCAATACGCCTACAGAAAATAGCATAGGTGAGCAGCTTACACCCAACCAGGTTAAAGATTATTCTTACAGCCTGTTTCAGGAAAACATGCTCCAGAAGAAAATCAAATCATTGGAAGATGGTGCAAAGATGGCAGGATTAGAAGTTGACCAGGCGCAACTTGCCCCGCTTAAAAAGAGAATATCGGAAGTGCAGAAAACGCGCGTAGATATTCTGTCTAAACCTGTGCCGAAGCCTGTAATTGTTCCGGACAAAGCCACAGAAGAAAAGCCCAATAGCGAACCGAACCCTGAACGGAGCGTCGCCAACCAAGCTGACCAGAGCGATGCGGCTGGCAACCAAGAAAAAAATAATGCCGAAAATGTAAATATTTCAGAAGAACCCATACCTTTATCTCCTGATAATGCTATAGATAATAGTTTAACCCCAAAAACAACCAAAAATGAAAAAGACAGCAATGGGCCCGAAATCGGCCATGGGCAAGAAAGCGCTTCCATCGGGCGGAATGAAGGCGAAGGCCAAAGTGAAGACAATGCCAACAGTGAAGGGCGGAATGAAGCCGGGCGGCAAGATCGGGAACTAACCGAAACACCACCTACAGGACAGGACGAGAGCGCTCAGGAACAGCCCGTTGTAAAACAGTCTGAAAGCGCCTCCTCCGGTTCTGAAACACCAGCAAAAAAGCCCCGGCAGAAGAAAGTATATAAAGGGGATGCCGATACAATACCCGTAGTAGTAAATCCCGGTGTCGGTACGCAGGATCTCGGCCAAGCCAAAGGCAAGCCCGAAGAACACACCGCAGAAGCCATAAAGGAAGCTACCATAGAGCATCCCGATAAACCGGCAGATGTACTCGTTGCAGACCACCCGGAAGGAGAAAGTTTCAACGAAGCGAAAGACCGTTTCCATTCAGCAGTAGAAAGTATAGCCAAAGATGCGCCCGACAATTCAGTTGTGGTGACACACTCATGGGGCTTAAAACTGCTGGAAGCTGCACATAAAGTAGGGTGGGATCATCCAAACATAGCCGAAGAACACCAGAACGGTAGCACCGAGCCTGGCGACCTTGTTCCTTACAAAACAGAGGACGGGAAAATTATATGGTTTGCACGTCACGGAGAAACGGCAGACAACGAAAAAGACCTGCAGCGCACCAATGATACCAAGCTAACCGATAAGGGCCGCGAACAGGCTGCAAACATCGCAGCAGAGTTAAAAAAAAATGGCGTTACCCCTTCTCAAATAATTAGCAGTGACCTGCCGCGCGCAAAAGAAACAGCGGATATTATCTCCAAAGAATTTCCGAAAGAAAAACCTACCGAAGATGCCACTAAAATCAACGAGCAGCCACAGCAAGAAAGCGATAAACAAAGTGGTGAGCCAGAACATGCACGAATTGAGCCAAAAAGGGAGCAAGCCCCGCAGCCAGAAGCAAAAAATAGCGATAGCAATCAGCGCAGCCAAGCGCCGCAAGTAAAACCAAAACGTAAGGGTAGAAAAGGATGGAGTCTTTCTGCGCAACTTAAAAGGCGCAGCGATGTATTATCTAATGAACCAAGGACTATAGAAGAGCACATCCTTCATACCATGCTTGCCATGGACGATAAACATCCAGAAGATAAGTGGCGCTTCAAAGACGTTGAAAGGGACTTACCTAAAAATGCAAGAAACAGGGATGGAGCCAGTGCAGAAACAAAACGCATAGCCAAGCAATTTACCAGTGTTGATTCTAACATGGGTATTGATGAGTGGGCAGATGCCTTACATCGCGAAATAGAAGATGGTCACCATCCATTCGGGCTGAATGGAATGGACAGTAAGGATATTGGGGATATGGTTAAAAGCCTTGTATCTCAATTCCCATCAAAAACCAATCTGTTGGAACATCTTGAAAACCTACATAAAGATGTAGAACCGGAAGACTTGTCTGACGAAGAGAAAGAATATAATGCCTCACATCAATTAGCCGAAGCAACACCGGAAAGAATAGAGGCATTAGGTAAGTCAAAATCAGAACTGGAGGAGCATTTGCATAATGAAATAGCCGATAAAAAAATAAGCGAATCGGATATATCTGCAATGGATAATTACCTATCTCACCTCCCTGTAGATGAATCTGGCATAACTAATCTTTCAAGCGTAGACCCTTTTTCAGATGAATACCAGAATATGATGAAAAACCTATCTCACGATGGGCAAGTATTTGTAAATAGGCTATTATTTGAAAGCGTTGCCGAGGATAAGGATGTTCCCAAAATAATAAAAGAAAAAGCACAACAAAATATAGAAAAAAATGAAAAACAATCAGAACAACAACCTGTCGCATCTGCCGAAGGACATTCAGGAGATGAGCCCGAAAAGCCGGGTGAAAACGATGTTACACGCGCTGGTGACAGCGCGTATGGTGAACGGCCAGGTGTCGGAGAACGAGAAGAAGCAGCGCCAAAAGTTGCAGAACCAATCAAGCGAACCCCTGAGTTAGCCCTTAAAAGACATCAAGCACACGAAAAGGCTGTAGGTGAACTTAATGATCTGCGTGATGAAAGATCAGAGATAGAGCAGCATTTATCAACAGAAGAAGCGAAGTCGCGCCCCAATATGGATAAGCGAGCTGAACTGGAGCGGCAGCTTGATGCCAAAGACAAAGAGATTGCCGATAAGGTAAAAGAAGTAGACCGCAGAAAGCGTGAATTGGATATACAACTTTCACATGAAAAAGGGGCTAAGAAAATTACCGATTTTATAGAAAAACAGCGCAAGGCAAATAAAGGTATGATGCTATCCTCTCCCGTACCCGGGGAAGTATTTTACTCTATAATGGGTCATTTTGCCAAACTGTACAAAGAACTGGGCAATGTGAGGATAGCTGCGCTGCGTGCTGTAGAATGGGCAAAGGACCACTTCAAAAACGAAGAAGGCATAGAGAAATTGAACGCCAGGCATATTGAAGATGCCAGTAAGCATATTGCTACCCCGCTGGAGCATGAACCACTGATAAGAGATAAAGACGATTTAGAGTCTATAAGGGCTACTGTGCGCGAGATACAGGAAGGGGATGTTACAAAAGAAGAAGCTCATCAGGAAATAGATGAATCCCCGATAAGTGATAAAGCAAAAGCCAACCTTCATAATTACATAGACTGGCATACCGGAGGCGATACCGAAACGCAGGAGGAAGAACGCAGGGAAAGTAACAACAACACCCTCAATGATAAGAACTGGATAGACGAACACCAGTTAAGTCACTCTGGTGGTATCACCGAGTATATTTCTCATAAAACAGAGAAGGACATATACGGCGATGAAGCAGTAAAGTCAGCGCAAAAAGAATACGAGGCTACTAAGATATTTGAGGACCTGTCGCGCACCGGCCATGACTTGTTCAACCAGGCGCAAAAGAAATATGCACCCAATGGTGAGCCGTTATCAGAGTGGGGAGGTAAATTCCTTGCAGACCTGAATAATGCAGACCTGCGCGGTAAAGATGCAGGAGCAAAGAAAGTGGTTGGCCTGGCTACGATGGCTGGTGAATTGCAGGGGGAAAGTAAAAGGCTGGAAATGGAGATGGCCGCAGAAAAAGATGTTGCTAAGAGAAACGACCTGTCTAACCAGAAGGCAAAGACCGATGAATTGCTGGGTAAAGTACAGAAATCACAAACGGACCTACTGCATGAAGCATCGCTTACGCTTAATGCCCGTAGAATATCCCGCATATTCAGGAACACACACCTGTACGAACTATATGAGAAAGCAATCCTGTCGGACAAGCAGCGCAAGGCAAAGGATAACATCAATGAAGCGCTGGACACAGGTAAAGTAGCCGACAAGGATATAGCGCCCGGCATAGCCCCTGCTGCAAAGCCCGAGAAGGAAGCACTGAAAGAAGAGGCGAAGGCATCAGAGGCGCGTAAAGCAAAAGAAAGTGATCAGCCTAAGAAAAAAGGCATCATCAAGCGCATAAAAGAGGCTGCAACCAAAGGTAAGAAAGCCAGTAAGGAAGAGATAAGAAAAAACATCTTATCCAAAGAAGAAAAGGCTGCGCTGTTGAATGATATTCTCAAAGAGCAAAAGAAGACAAAATGCTAAAGATAGACTGTTTATTCCTGAATACTTCGCTTGTAGAAAAGCTGAAAAAGTATGTTCGCTCCGAAGGCTACGAACGCCTGGCTGACAACAAAGGCATGTCCTTTCAGTCTATGTATGACCATGTAAAAAACGAACTGGGCGTAGAGATAGATAAAGAGAGCTTCGGGTATATTTATGAGAATGAACTGCAGCACTCCAAGGATGAGCGATTTACGCACAGCGATGATATTTCGGAGAGCGTAGGCGCGCCAATGACGCAAACACTCCGAAACCTCATGGTGCATTCAGATAAGACCGGTGAGCAAAAAATAGGTGATCTATCCCCTGGCAACGCAGTGGCAAAAAGCATCACCGATACCTTCTCCAATAAAATAATAAAAGACGAGCGCACAAAGAGCAACCTGAAAAAAATGGAGGGCTTCGTAAAGGAGGCTATGGACCGAGTGGCCGGAGAACTGCCAGAAGATGTGAATAAAAAAGAGGATAAACGCACCATGGAGCAAGTAGTTGCGGATGCGATAGATAAAGAGTCGCTGGGACACAAAGATGCACTCACCGGAGCTACTATAGGAATAGACAAAGTATTTGACCATGTGCAAAAAGTGATTAGCGAACATGCCAAAGCAATAGGCGATCCTGAATTACAGCAACAGTATGAGAAATACACAGAGGATATGCGCAAGAACGCATACACCATAGCATTGTCGTCCGGTGAAGCAAAGAAAGTAGTGGAAGGCTCACTCCGCGATGCCGGCTTTATGAAAACAGATGCCGAAGGCCGGGAATTAGTGGACTGGGACAAGCTGAAAGGAAGCATCAACAGCCCGCGCCAGTTGTATGACAATACGGTGAAGGCGCTTACTAAATCAGGCATAGACCAAAACACCGCAGAGCGTGTGGCATTGGCAGTAAACAGGGAGCATACGGAACTGGTTAAAAAGGTGGCTTTAAAGGCAGATGCGGAGCAAGCGAAACTACTGTCCTCATGGGATGCTAATAAAAACAAGAAAATATCTGCAAAAGCCGAAATAGATGATCAGGTTCAAAAGTGGGATAACTATAAAGGATTTGAAGGCAAAGCAGATGCGCCACTGATAGTAAGTAAAAGCACTGCTAAAGAAGCGCTGAAACATGTGCTTACAAGAGTGGGGTTAATAGATAAAAATGGCAACCTGAGCCTTGATAAAATATCGAAGCAGATAACCAAACCTGCCGACATAAAATACATCGCGCAGGAATATTTCAAAGCCCAAAAGAACGAAGACGGTACACCCAAATACGATACAGAAACCGCCGGCCACATAGCCAATGCAATAGACGGCATGTACCAGGAACTATTCTCTAAAGTGCGCGAGCATGTGGAAGGCAAGCAAAAGGCAGTAGAAGCCACATGGGAGCCTAAAACAGGCGAAGCAAAGCAGCAGACCACTGCAGATGAATTGATAGACAACAGGCTAAAAGAAAGCAGCCAGTACCGCAAGATCACAGGCAAAGCAAATGCGCCACTGAAATTCAAATTACAGGAAGCGCAGAAGATAGCCGGAGAAGCCATTGCTGCCAGCAAGGAATATGGTAAAAATGGCAAAATAGACTGGCAAGCAATGGCAGAAAACAGGCCCAGCGGGATAAAGATGGAGGCGATGTTGCGCAATCATCTGTTGGAGAAGTATGGGTATAGCAAAAGCGATGCGGCAGAAGTAGCGGCATCCATAACGAGGGATTACATAGAAAAGCTGCACGAAGATATAGACAGACATGCCAGCGGCATATTAGATGCAAGACAGGCTGCATTAGGCCGTGAAGCGCCGGAAAGAAAAACAGCAATAGAAAGGCTGGCCCAGGCGCATACACTGGGTATATTTGATGAATCAAGGGAGGCGCTACTCCATCATATGCTGGGGATAGACAAGATAGATGCAGATGACCTGCAATCGCTTAAAAGCCTATCAGATACAATTGGTAATTTGCGAAATGAAGTTGCCGGCCCAAACTACTTGAATAGTTTTGCATATCAAAGTGCTAATCGCGTAGTAGCTCACCTGCTGGACAAAAATAAGGAAGATCACAGCCGGGCTATAAAGATAGCTAATGCAGTCAATCATGCCTTTGGCTTGATGAATATGAGCCTTATAGCCAACCCGTATAATCTGATAGAAAATAACTGGTCGGGGGCTCAGGCATTATTGGGCGCTCAGGGAGAACTTGTGAAGCAAATGGGTGCTAAAAATGCAGCTATGTTCAATGATCACAAACTATGGGCTAATGTATGGAAGGATGTAGGTATTGGCGGCACGGAATATGGAGATGGTGCCGGTGAAAAGTGGGCGCACATCGGAGGTTATGTAGATAAGCTGAATACCCTTGATTTTAAAAATAATCCCGGCAGGGCTATACTTACTTCTGTTATTACTCCATTCAGGACCCTGCTAAACGGATCGGATGCGGCTAACAAAGCGGTCCTCCATCAAAAGGGATTTGTATTAATGCTACACAAAGCCCTTACCTCGCAAGGAATGGATAACGATGCTGCCGCGCATTTTATTCACGAAGCATTGTACGGAGAGAATTTTGATAAAGCAAGAGAAAGAGCAAGGGGATTGATAGAAAAGTACGGTGACCAGTTGGGTATTGGTGCAACCCGTCAGGCAAGAAAGAGGGCGGAAATAAGGTGGGCTAACGACCTTGTAAAAGCAAACCTTAATCTCAGCGGGGAAACGAGTATGCTGGGCGGTGATATGCCTATAAAGGACGAAGAAATCATTGAAGCTGCATTATCAAGTAGTTTTCATGCGGCATCATTGTCTTTAGGCCACGAAGCAAATAATATGGCTTCTCGCGGATTGAAGGCCGGGAAAAAGGCTGCAGCACAGCATGAAAAAGAACTTATAGAAAAGGGGGAATATCAAAAAGCGGCATTAGCCAGATTTGGTAATAACCTTTATTACAATGGAGTTAAGAGAATGATCAGTGGTTCCCTCAACTGGGCCATGCTTCGCGCGGAAAGTGCCGGCATAGGATTAGGATTGTCCCCTACAGTATTGGGGGACAGAAAGACAAGCCTCGACTTTACCAGTAAGGATAAGCTGGAAGAAAGTATGCGCCAAAGGATCGTTGCATCGCGAAAGATAACCAGGGCGATAACGGGAGCAACTATGTCTGCATTAACGATAGCCGGGCTGGCTACATATGGCGCGCTCAAAAAGAAAGACGAAGATGCAGATGCGCCGGAGATGACAGACACAGAAAAGGGCATGAAGTCTGTAAAAGATACATGGGCCGCAGATAAGATAATGGGTAAAGCCGGCCCCGATCTTGCGTATCTATACTATTTGTCTAAAATGAATGAAGGGCAAGGAGGTGCAGCCGCAGCATACGGGTCTATAAAATACGTCAACAACCTACTTAACAATAACCCCACCTACACAACAGCAGGTGATATGTATGGTATTGAAGAGGCGCTACGCCAAGGGCATATGAATGAAAAAAGCCAAAATAAAGCCGCCGGTAAATTCGGACAGCTTATTGGACAATTTTTGAATGTACCCCTGTACGTACCCTTTCATCAGATATACGATATGATAGATGGCAATCCGCATAAAAGAGAGTTTACCAAACCAGAATCGGTGATACAGGGCGCTTTAATGGGTGGCTTCATACAGGATGGAATAAATTGGCTGCCAGACGACATCATAGAAAATCATCAGATGCAAAACTGGAAATACAAGCCTGCGTACAATCCAAATGCAGGGCAATAACACGGGAAAAGCCCAATCGATCGTTGAACCCTGAACGGTGCCATCGACACCTCAGCTCAATAGTAGCAACCAGTCTGGACAACAACTAAAAAAAGGAAGGCCTCCGAGAACGGAGGCCACAAGTAAGGCTACGACAACAAATCGTGGCCATCCCTCATTAATCACACAACAACGTGGTGTAAAAATGACAACGGGACAAAAGTAGTGTTTCTAAAAAATATTTCAACAAATATTTGGTGGTGTGAAATAGTTGTGTAATTTTGTGGAAACAAGTGGAATAATACAATGGGCCGACCACGAGAAGAAGATTCTGAATTATTTGATGTACGTATTAAAGTTATGGGAGAAGACGCTCTTACCATAAGGAAGTACGTAGAGGATAAGAAGAAGAAGGATCGCCGCAAAACGATTATCAATACTGTAGAGGCAATACTGCTGGAAGCAGCCGAACAGCACAAAAAATAATAGAAAACAGGAAAGCATGACCACATCCCTACTTAACGACTGCCTCCTGCTCCGCGCCGGGACCGAAGAGAAACTACGGGAATACCTTCATTCGGTAAACCTGCTGGTGTTTGACCCGTTGTTTGATAGGCTACACAGAACTGATGCTGGGTTAACTGTACCGCAAATCGTACTGTACATACTATGCGCCTACAGTGAGGACAGTCCTATGATAATACTCCGGCAGGATGTGTTGACAGAGCAGAACAACATCTGTGAGTTCCTGCAAATACCAGAGATATTCAGGCCAGACCTTATCAACCTGAAAGACTCGCAGATAAAGAGAGTAGCAGTGGATTACGTCAACCAATTCGCCAGCCCGGTGTTTCGCTCCATGATGTTCACGAGAATACAGATACGTGACTTTGAAATTGCAATGACCGTAAGGGATTTCAGTGTACTAAAGCCCGGTGACGACAAAGAATATTACTATGATAGCAAAGAGCATGGTAAAATCACATCTGAACACATGAGGCTTTGCAAGCAATTAGCTGACATGGAAAAACAGGTGAAGCAGGACATGAAGAGAATAGAAGGGATGAATGAATTGCTGGACTTTATGGATGAGGCGAAGGGAACAAAGAAAGGGAAGGCGGCAAAGAAGCGCGCCACAGGGCACATCGAAAATCAAATAGAATAATTATTTTTTCACACAATAAAACGACAACAATCATGGATCTTAAAAAAGAATTGCAGCAAATCAAGACAAATAATATTAAGCATCATAATGATGTAGTATCAGAAGTAAAGCTATTATTGGCTGGGGATGCCAGTGAAGATTTAGCTATAATGCGGCACCTTGCCAGTAACAGCAAGATAGTTAGAGCCGAAGAGGCGCTGGGGCGTAAAATAGAATTGGAGAAATTGGAGAATGACTACGGGGAAGTATATACAATAGATCAAATAGAAAAACTGTGCATCAAGTATAAACTTAGATTTCTCCCTTCAAGACTATTCAAGGGGGATTTGCCAGTCACTACCATTCATAAGATAAAGCAGTTTGCTAAAGAAACTACTACATCTATTGATCCTCATTCTCTTAATACAAAATTCTTTATCATTGCCCCTGCGGAGTCTTTTGAATTAAATTATGTTTCCGAAAGGGCGGAGCGTGAACGTATCATGAGAGAGAAAGACCCAGTTCTTTTTTATCAGATAGATAGCGAGCATTACCGGATGATACACAAATGGGGAAATGACTTCACTATATTCAGAAGGGTAATAGGTTTTATCTGGGAGAATAAAGCACAACATAATTACACAATAAAAATATCTTATGTTGCAATCATGAGTGTTATTATCTATTTGCTTGCCTCTACAATCCCTGATGGAGATCATCTTATTGCGTTTACAATCCACTTTGCTGGGAGCCTATTGGGAGTCATTTCAATTTTGGTACTTCTTATTGCATATGAGAGAGAGGACAAAGAATGGTGGTCAAAAAATAACTGGAATAACACAAGTAAAATGGTGCGATAATGGCTACACTATCAAAAAAATCATGGCACTCATGGCTATTCAGGAGCACCTATGGTGTTCCATTGCCTCAAAATTTGTGTACTTACTTTTGGGGCGTTGTATTAGCAGTGATTCTTGCGGTACCATTTGCGATAACGCATATAGTGCATATCTTCACAAAGAAAAGACACTTCACGCATCTGTGGTTCTCGATCATTCCATATTGGGTATTCAACTTATCAATGAACTGGCGCTATGTATTTGTGTTGTTGGGTATTGTTGTTTTATCGGGATTAGGTTTTGCGCTATCTTTATTGATGCCTTCACTAAAATCGGAGAATGACAATTTATTCATAGAGCGGTTCAAGGCGTTTAAGGGTAAGTATTGCCCTAAGATAAATTGGAGAGAAGAGCCCAATAGCAGCTAAAAGGGGAGGTCGGCGAAGAATCTGAAAACAGGTCACGTAGAGGGTGTAATTGAATAACTATGGAATATAGGGAATATCCAGATCAGCAGTTCGCATATATTCTACATCATACCGAAGGCGGCAACGATCCTATGTCTGGAGAAGCGCCGCGAAAAATAGGCGAGATAGTTGGCGCATCGGACGATGAGGAAGAAATGGTTGCACTTGGTAAGAAGTTGTACCCAAGGCCGACTACATGGGAATGGGATGGTTGGACTATAAATGTGAATACCAGCACTGATATTGGCAAGGCTAAGTATGCAGCATGGGCAGAAGATAGCAGGAAACGATTTGCATATATTGAAGCACACTCAGAAGAGTATGATTTTATTAACTATGGGGAGAATAAAATTTACTTTAAAAAGAACGGATTGCTCGATGATTTAATAAACACTTCTGGGAATGATAAGTCAATGTACGGGACTATGTCCTTTTTAATTCCGAGTAGCGGTTTGATTGGGCCTGTAGCCCCAATAGAAATTTATACACCAAAGAATAAAGAATGACCTACAACGAAGGGGATATAATAGAGATACCAATCGGGGAGCACATCTTTCGCACCCCACCCGTTCCGCCAAAGCGGGACATCCTCTTCCATGACAAAAAGAAAGCCGACCAATACTGGACGCGCCAGACAGACCTGCCAAAAATATTTTACGACTGGCACAATGAAACACATTCCTTCGGAGTAGGCGTAGAACTGGATGCAAAGAAGACAGAGTATCACCCGGACAGCCCTTCACTGCTTATATCCCTGAGTAAAGAAGACACAGCGCTACTATTCGGCAAGGCAGAAGATGGGAAGGAAGGCTACCAGGTAAGAGAATACAGGCGAAGGAAAGAAGGAGTATGGTTCTACAACAACGGAGAGCCTACCTACCTTACGGGAGATCACTATGCCGCCTTACAGTGGCTACCCATGCTTGCTTGTGACAATGAAGTAGAGCCCGGTAGTGTATATGGGCAATATCTTGAATTTCAGCGCGACTTCTGCTATTTCTTTTTATTGGCAGAAACCACAAAATTTGGCTATGGTGGGTTAATAGTAAAGCCAAAGAAGACCGGTCTTACGCAGTTGATGTGCTGTATCTGCCTGAACCGAGCAATGATCATGCGCCTGAAGACAATACGCATGATGTCCATAACGGAGGCTATCTGCAAAGAAACCAATTTCAAGCTGATAGCCTATGCCATGGAAGGTGTGCCAGCCATCTTAATGCCCACGAAGACAAAGCAAAATGAGTCAGAGGTTATCTTTGGGCCACCGGCATCATCAAAGCGCAGCGTGAGGAAAACAAAGGAGCAAAACCTTGATTACTTGCACAACTGGCTATGCACCGTACCGACCACACGTACTGCCTTTGACTCTATAACCAACTACATAGCATTCATAGATGAGTTTCCAAAGATAAAAGACAGCACCTACCCGAAAGAACTGTTTGAAGCCACACTGGTAGCGGTACGTGAAGGCTCCAAAAGGAAAGGCACAGTGTTTGGACTCTCTTACGTACCGGAAATATCCAACAGGTCCTTCCGCGAGGCAAAGGAGTTATTCATCAATAGCAAGCTAAAGACGGTCAAAAAGAACGAAGAGGGAGAATATGTTGGCCACACCAAAAGCGAGCTCATTTGCTATACCCTGTTAGTGCAGCAGGGCATATTCGGATGCTGTGACAAGTACGGCAAGCCGATAGAAGCTAAAGTATGGGGCTTCATCAACAACGAGAAAGAAAAGGCGAAGGACGACCCGGACAAGCTGCAAGCCATAAAGCGCCAGTACCCATCATCGGAGAACGACCCATGGCAACATGCGATCAGTGACGACTCCCTGTACGACATAGTACGCCTTGAAGAGCAAATGGAATACCTGCTGGACAGATACTCCACCGGCGACCTTCCGTATGAAACCTACAACCTGCGTTATGAATTTGCGCCAGTAAAGAAACCTCGCAGCGAGCAATACGAATTTCGGGGCAAGATACTCATAGACCAGGTAACCAATGACGACATCATGGACGACAAGCCACTGGGCCTGTATAAGTGGTACGACAAACAGTGGACACCCGAATGGTACCTGCAAAAGCACCTGGGCAACATCACCGTAAACGAAAAGAACGGACTGCTGCAGCCCAACCCTAACAGCCCCTTCTTTCTCGCGATGGACCCGACAGGATACCGGAGCAAGAAATACACCGGCAAAGGATCCATGAACTCCCTGCAAGCCTTCATCATGCCGGATGCGGAACTAAACGCATGGTGCGGTGAAAACACCACCAACTACCGGCAGATGATAGAGTACCACTACCGGCAGGACAAGCCCAGCGAAACCATGCAGGATGTGATCAGGCTGCTATTATTCCTTGGCTGCTACTTTCTGTTAGAGTCCAACCAGGCTACATGGGCAGAAGACCTCATAGAAATGGGATTGGGAAACTTCCTGCTGATGATGAACGAAGAGGGAGGATTGGAGCCATGGAACCCCCACAGGAAGCAAAGCCTGTTTGAGAAGACCACAGCCAACATAGACCAGATGGTAAACGCCACACAGGAGCATTTGGGCGCAGCCAGAAGACCAGAGGACATAGACAACATCAAGTACATCAAAAGTTACCTCACCTGCAAGCAGTTAACAGAGGTAACAAAGCTGAACATGAAGGAGTATGACGTAGCAGTATGTTATCAGGAGGCTATAATGGGCATGAAAGGCTATCAGGGCTGGAAGAGAGCGCAGGAGGAGAGAAACAGGCATCGCGGGGATGGTGGGATAAGGGCGGCGGTATTAAAAATCAGGTAATCAAAACTAAAAAATAACAACACATGTACACGCGCGAACAGATCCTCGACAAAGTAAAAGACATTATCGTATCACACAACTACTGTGACCGGGATGAGGTATCCTTAACCACTACCCTTGAAGACGACCTTGGGCTGGACTCATTAGACAGGATAGAACTATCCATGGAGTTAGAGCGCGAGCTGGGCATATCCCTCAATGATGAAACAATATCACAGGCTAAACAAGTGAGCCATATTGTTGATCATGTGGAGGAAGTGCAAAGGCAGTTGGAATCGGCATCAAAAAATTAAACACCACATATGAAAATAGAATGGGAATACAACAGGGAAATGAACCACACCCCGGAAAGACGGGGATATTTTTCACACAATAATTCATAGCCATGGATAAAGAATTTTTCACGATAATAAGTATGCTTTTTGAAGGCATCATAATAGGGTTCATATTCGGCGGAATAGTTGAGCGTTGCTCCCTGCAAAAAGAGAAGGAGGCGCGTAAGAGTGTGAAGCGTGCCAATAAAAAGGCAAAAGAAGATAAGGAGAAAGCCCGGCAGCAGGAAGTTGTTGATTTGTTAAAGGTTTATCAGTTAAAGAATGAAAAAAGCCCGATAGATCGTTGAACCCTGAACGGTGCCATCGCCACCTCAGCTCAATAGTAGCAACCAGTCTGGACAAAAAAAGCAACACATGCCCCGAAGCAAATACCAGATAAAGCACCCGGACATAAACCACATGATCCATTTCTTTTTAGACTTGTACTACACAAGATTAGAGGAAGACCCATTCATACGTCCAATAGAAAAGAACCACCTGAAAACAATAGAGAATATAGACAAACACTACCGTAAGTCCTTCGACTGGAACAAACACCTGGACCGAGAAAAATACGAGGAAGCCTATTTACAGAAAATAGACCTCCTCACCCAGGCGCTGACCAACAAAAGGAAGAAGGACGAAAAGCAGCAGCTGACAAAACAAATGGCCACCAAAACACACGAAGATGCCGAAAAAAAGAGAAAACTCCTCGCCGCGCATGGTATACATACCTGAACTAAGGATGCACGTAATGACCAGCAGGCCGCCGGAAGAAGTAACAGCCGCCTTCCGGGATCAGCACCAGCGCGAGAAGGTAACAATGGGATCGCTCACAAAGACCGGCTACTGCCCTAAGCCAAAGGAGCAGGCCCGGCAGGAAAAGACACGCGGATGGGTAGGATAAAGAAATTCAAAAGACATTTTATATTCAATCGTGACGGATACCAATGCCTGAAATGCGGGTCTAAAGAGAACCTGACAGTAGATCATATAGTAAGTATAGCGCAAGGCGGTACCGATGCGATGGCTAACCTTCAAACCTTATGCCGTGCGTGTAATATGCAGAAAGGGAGCAAGGTACACTTCTCAATGGACTACCGGGATAACAAGAGTGACCGTGCCAAAGCTGCGATAGTAAGGTTCTGTAAGCCAGTAAAAATAAAAATATTCAAAAGAAAATTGTTTCGGAACTATCCCTTGCAATACAAATAAAAGTTGTATCTTTGTGTAAGTAAAAACGATAAAGATATGAACTTCCTGCAACTGCAAAAGAAATTCCCAAACGAAAAGGCCGTAGTAGATTATTTCGTAGAAGTGCGCTATCAGGGCATTCCATACTGTTCACATTGCGCAAGCATTAGTGTTTACCATAGGGAAGATAAGAGCAACAAGGTTTTCCAGTGCATGGATTGCAACAACTCATTTTCTATTTTCAAAGGAACAATTTTTGAAAATAGTTCTACCGACCTTACAAAATGGATGTATGCTATTCACTTGTTTTTGAATGGCAAGAAAGGAATATCGGGCTTACAGCTTATGCGTGAAATTGGTGTTACCTATAAAACAGCATGGAGAATGCTAAAGCAAATCAGGCTTGCAATGAGTGATGAAGATATGAAAACCTACTTTGAAACTATCGTAGAAATAGATGAAACGTATGTAGGTGGCAAGCCACGCAAGGGCAATAAAGGACGTAATGATAACGGGGATATAGAAAAGAACAAGCGTGGACGTGGCACTAAGAAAACACCCGTTGTAGGCGTTATTGACAGGGATAATAAGAAGGTACATGCAAAGGTGGCTTTACCTAACAAGGATGGCAAGAAGCTAACAGGGAAGCAGCTATTGACCATTTTAAACGAAGTTACCAAAGCAGGTGCAACTGTTATGACCGATGAATTTAGGAGTTACAATATACTTTCACGCAATGGCTTTATCCATCTGAAAGTTGACCACACAAAGGAATTTGCAGTAGGTGCGACACACACTAATAACATTGAAAGTTTTTGGGCTACCCTGAAACGTGGTGTGTACGGGATATATCACAGCGTATCAGTAAAGTATCTGCAACAGTATGTAAATGAGTTTTGTTTCAGGTATAACAACCGTAAGAACGGGGAAATGTTTGACCTGCTTATGATTAAGACTATAAAAATGTAAAAACATTCTTTAACTTACAGGCGCAATGGGAAAAACAGGAAATAAGTATAGTGTGGTATCACTTTTTTCAGGGTGTGGGGGTATGGACTTAGGTTTTTTTAAGGCTGGATTTAATATACTTTGGGCAAATGATATTGACCCGATTGCATGTGAAACCTATAAGAAAAATATAGGCGACCATATCGTTTCTGGCGACATTACTAAGATAGATTACAAAACAATACCTCAAAGTGATGTTCTACTTGGCGGCTTCCCTTGTCAGGATTTTTCTATGATATGGAAACGGGGTGGGCTTGAAACTAAGCGTGGCAACCTTTACAGGAATTTTGTAGATATTGTAAGCCAAAAAAACCCTAAAATATTTGTGGCGGAAAATGTTAAAGGGCTTTTATCTATCAATGGCGGAGATGCTATAAGGCAGATAGTAAGTGATTTTTCCGAAACAGGTAAATTCGGATATAACACAACGGTACATTTAATAAATTTTGCAAAATACGGTGTACCACAACTAAGAGAGCGGGTTTTGATTATAGGGGTAAGGAAAGATATAAAGGATAAGTTTGTTATCCCTGACCCAACACATAGCGCAGGTAATTACATCGGTGCAAAAGAAGCATTGCGGAATGTTGAAAAAGTAGAATACAATAATGAGCATCAAAAGATACTACCATCTACGGTTGAAAAACTAAAACTCATACCGGCAGGTGGTAATTTTTCTGACATACCGTTAGATTCCCCCCATTACGTTAAAGGTATGATTAGCCATGTGTATAGAAGATTGCACCCTGATAAGCCATCTACAACGATTATTGCTGCGGGTGGTGGTGGTACATGGGGTTATCACTTCAAAGAGCCACGCCCCCTTACAAACAGGGAAAGAGCGCGTTTATTTGGCTATCCTGACGACTTTGTTTTTGTTGGCTCTATAACAGATGTAAGAAGGCAAATAGGCAATTCCGTTACTCCATCAGGTATTCAAGTTTTTGCAGAAAAGATAAAATCTTTCCTAACTAAAGCAAAATAGATGTACACTAACACCGAGGTTTTTGGTGGCAATTTTAAAACTGTATTGAAACAGGAATTTAAAACCGCCAATAATATAGCCATTGCTTCGGGTTACGCTTCATCTGATATAATCAAAGAATTTGAAAATGACTTCTTAGCTGTTGCCGACAAAGGTGGCAGCGCAAAACTATTGCTTGGGATGGCTTTCTATGAGGGTTTAAGCCAACAAAAACTTACTACCTTAAACAACCTTTGCACCAACCTAAATAAGCTCAACAACGACAGCGGAGTTTATGTAACATACAAAAGACGGTATCATGGTAAAGTATATCATTTTCAAAATGATACCGATGAGAAAGTATTTGTAGGCTCTTCCAATTTTTCCACAAGCGGTACGTCAGGAAACATTGAGTGTACTATACCCGTTAATGACGTAGATGCAAAAGGTAAAATAGTTAATTTCTTAGGCTACTTATTTTCAAAGGACAACGCCGTATCAATACTAAAAGCTGATATAGTTGTACCCGGTACATCGAAGTATATTAGGAGGATTGCGCTGGATAGTCTTGACGCATTAGAGCGATATGACCCGCAGTTAATAGATACTCTGATACTCCCTAAATTGGTTATTCCTTTAGACAGGATTGCAGAAAAGGAAAAATCAAGTTTAAACGTCTATTTTGGTAAAGGCCGCTTAAACACAAAAACAGGTATCATAACACCCCGTCCGTGGTATGAGATTGAGTTAATAGCCAATTCCGAGTTTACAGCCAACCCATTATACCCTAAAGGTGATTTCCTTGCCTATACTGACGATGGTTATATTATCCCGATGAGAACGCAAGGCGATTATTTTAAAAACATTCGCTCTAAAAACAGCCTGCAAATATTCGGAATGTGGTTAAAAGGTAAACTGCAAAAAGCGGGAGCGTTACAGCTTTTGAAACCCGTTACTATGGATACCCTGATTGACTATGGTAATGATACCCTGACCATGTACAAAATATCCAACGGAAAATACTATTTAAAGTTCTAAAACAGTTATACATTTGCTAAACCTCAATAACTATCATATTTGTATTGCAAGGGATAGTTCCGAATTGTTTTAATTTCACCTTCAAAATAAACACAACAATGGCTATTAAGTTAACAAAGAAAGACGTAAAGACAATCCTCCGCAAGAAGATAATGGATTGCAGCAAAGATGAATTGTATGCGATATTCAAAATACTTGGCCTCCAGATAAAGGAGTGGCGCGAGAACAAGGAAGGAGAACTGGCCTCCTTTGAAGTACATCACAGGATGCAATACATCATAGATGTCGAGCCGGAGAAAAATGTAAGGGCGGTATCATTCAACAACGAATGGGTGAACTGGGGAGGTGGGACGAGCGGACTCTGTATGGGAATTGAAGATGTAGGCGAATTGATGCTAATCATCCTGAACCTGTTTGTAGAAAAGCTGCACATACGTTTTGAAGGCCCGCGCTACACAGAAGATGGCGACCGGGAGTATGAAAACATGGAAGAGATGCAAGGCCTGCTGGAAACGCTGCAAAAGTTCATTTCCAAATAAGTAAAAACACATATCTTTACACCCACATAAAACCACACAGTCATGCTCGAAAAACTTGAAGCACTCGGAAAGGCCATCCTCGCAAAGCTGGGATACATAGGCGCAAACCTACATGAATACATCACAGTAGCGTTGCAATTCACAACTAATCTGGAGAACATACTAAAGGAGATCCAAAAGAAGACAGGAAATCCAATAGTGAAGTTTGCCCTGAAAGAACTGGTGCCATCTGCTGATCAGGCCATGCTTGCGAAGATAGAGGCATTGATACCTGTTATCTTGCCGTACATCACACAATCACAGGCTGTACTGAGCGCCGCTACACCGGAAGACATGCTGGCCCAGCTACTGCAGGAGATAGCCACAGACGCGCCGGGAGTACAGAACAGTACGTTGTTCAACCTGGCATCGGAATTAGTAAAGGAATTGGCCGGCAACACTATGTTGCGTAGCGAGATCAACTATCTGGTGCAAAAGTATTTCACAGCATCAAAGCAAGGGCAAACAGCATAACAAAAATACAAACCGATAAATGAGAAAACGCCGGACACTATATGAGTGCCGGCGTTTTAGTTTGGTAAAAGTAGAATCAGTTATTGTCTGCGCTACGCTTTAAATTCAATGCAGCAATCATTTCTTTGGTAAAGCTGGTAACATGCACAGCCATTAATTCTTCTGCACCACATTTCATAGAACCTTTGAGTGCGTAGATAATTGCGCATACTGCATTATTTTTGTCTGACTTAGCTATTTCCAATGCCTTATCAAGTGCTTCGTGTAATTTGTCCATATCGTTTTTTATTTTACCTGTAGTATATACTCATTCTGTAGTCTTTCGATAAGCATTTCCTGTGCCTTATCTATATCTCCTTCAACCTGGCCGAGGCATGTATTGGTAAGCACTTCAAACCTGTTGATGAATTGCCGCCACAATGCTTTTTTCTGCTCATTCATGTAGATGCTATCTTTGCCGATAACTGTTTCTCCACTGCTGCGGTCTTCTTTCGGGCCACCTCGCGTACCGGCGGAATCTATGCTGTTGTCTTCCTGTATAAATTCATCTTCATCACCAGACAGTTTAGCCTCCTCTTCTTTTTTCAGCCTGTGGTTGCGTTCTGCTGTGGTTTCGGCACTTTCTTCCTTCGTTTTCTTATGGGACTGCCGGTAATCAGCCAGCGCGGCGGATATTTTGATCACATCGGCATCTACATCATCCTGCACCTTCTCTGGTAATTCTGTGGCCATGATGTAGTTATCTACTGTCTGCCGGGAAACACCGAGGAATGCCGCTATCTGATCGTGTGTCATACCATTCTGTTCTTTCAGGGACAGATAAAAGAAGGCCCGCTCCATTGGTTTGAGCTTCAAGTTATCCTGGGTAGTGATCACCTTGCGCTTTCTTTCAAGGTCTGTGGTGCCCAACGGGTTAAGCAATACAGTGACCCATGCAATATCTGCACCATTAGGGTACTGCAGCCTGTTTGTAGCCAGTAAATGCCGTAGCGCCCTGTACCTTCTTTCTCCGTTGACGATGTAGAAGTACCCATCGGTGTGAAAGTCGCCCAAAATAGGCTCCGCAGGACCATTACTGATCAAAATACCTTCTGCCAGTTCCGGGATCATCAATACGCGTTCCCAAAGTTCTTCGGATAGCTTACCCTGGCGCCGGGCATTGAAGCCTTCGCGTATGCGGATACGGCTTAAATCTACCTTGCGCAGGCGGTCTACATTTTTTGAATTGGCGCGGAGTACGTCCCGGCTGGCGGTGTTCCCTTCGAGAGGGAAGGGGAGTGATGGTTGTTTCATATTGTTATGTTGTTCCGTTTAAGAAAAATTTCATATTCTCTTCTATCATTGCCGATTCGTAAACCCTTTTCCTGATTTCGGAGCCGTAAGGATAATTCCAAAAATCAGTTGGTGTACCTGGTATATACCTGTTATGTGCAGATATTATGCTTCTCCATATTTTTCGGCTATACATATAGCGTTTTGATCTGTTGGTCATTTGATGTGCTTTTTACGAGCTTGAAGCATTGCTGCTGCTTGTTCATACGCAGAAATAGATAACCCATTAGCTAAATCCGAATGCACACCTTGATAATTCCTTATCATCAATGCGTTCATAGCCTTTGCCGCAAAGTAGTCAAGTAATGTCATTCCTGCTGTGGTGGATATTCGCTCATCTTCCTGTTGCTCCATTGTCGGGAATGCTGGTATGTTGTTTTCTAAAGCCATTGTATGTTTGTTTTAATATTTATCAATTACTTTTTGCACTCTATTCATTGCTATATGCCAGCATAAATCCATTGCATAAGGGCTAAATCCTCGTAGGTGAAATATAGCCTCGTATATGCTGAGAGGATCTGTTTTAAAATGATATTCAGCAGGCGGTATAGGATCTGACGGTGCGACTATATTTGATGGCTGCATTATGTATATCTTGTCGGTCATTAACGTAATAAGTGAAAAGAAAAATAGATCGAAAAAAGCTGAACGGAGCGTCGCAACGGAAGTCTAATCAAGGCTAAAGTGCTAAGTACCAAAGGGTAATAATCAGTGCCATTCCCTACAAGAGGGACAGCGTACCTGCAGGACTACTTTCACATCATCATCAGGGAAAACGTCAG
>Ga0316226_1000311_pt1 | contig 70565 bp, 64 predicted proteins | sample TBH18017metaG_FD_206009 | JGI IMG/M metagenome (GOLD analysis project Ga0316226, IMG submission 206009) | Freshwater microbial communities from Trout Bog Lake, Wisconsin, USA - TBH18017 | ecosystem: Environmental > Aquatic > Freshwater > Lake > Hypolimnion/Profundal zone | place: USA: Wisconsin...
TTTGGTTTCTTTAGGTTTTTTATTATCCCGTTCTACGGTTTTCCTGCCCGACAAATAATCTCCGGTTAATGTGTGAGCTTTTAATATTTCTTTATATGTTCCTTCAAAAACAACCCTTCCTCCGTGTTTTCCGGCGCCAGGACCAATATCCACAATCCAATCTGAAGCCTCCATTGTTTGAGGGTCGTGCTCAACCACAACAACGGTATTACCCAGTTCTTTTAACTTCACAAGCGTGTCTATTAATTTATGCTGGTCTCTAGCATGCAAACCAATAGACGGCTCGTCTAATATATAGAGAACCCCGGACAATTTAGATCCGATCTGAGTGGCCAACCTTATTCTTTGCTCTTCTCCGCCGGCTAATGTTCCGGTTTTTCTGGAAAGAGTGAGATAGGACAAGCCGACATCGTTTAAGAATTGTGTCCTATCAATTATTTCTTTTAAAATAGGTACGCTGATTTTCATTTCTCCGACACTTAACTTTGCCGGCAATTTTTCAAAAATTTCTTTTACTTTATCAATAGGCAAATCAACAACAGCGTCAATGGATAAGTCCCCCACCGTGACAGCCAAAACCTCAGGCTTTAACCTTTTTCCTTGGCACTTAGGACATACTTTTATAACCATATACTGCTCTATTTCCGCTCTTGTCCAATCAGAATCGGTTTCGTGATATCTTCTTTCAAGGTTTGCAATTACTCCCTCAAAATCACCATCTCCTCGTAAAATAATATCGATTGCTTTTTTGGGCAATTTCCCAACCTCTTCGTCTAATGAAAAATTATACTTGGATGCCAATCCTGAAAGAATCGAGTAATAATATCCCTGCCTGCCAACTTTGTGAGAAGCCCTGGACCACGGCCAAATAGCCCCCTCCGCAATTGTTAAGCGCTTGTTTGGAATTACCAACTCCGGATCAACTTCCAATTTTTCTCCCAAACCCGTACATTCCGGGCATGCGCCGTAAGGATTGTTGAAAGAAAACAGCCTGGGTTCCAATTCCGGCAACGAGATTCCGCAATCTTCGCAGGCAAAATGCTCTGAAAAAATTAAGTCGTTTTCCTTTGGATCTTTGGTAACACCATTTTTATTAACAATTACAATTCCCTTTCCCAGCCTTAAGGCTATTTCCAAGGAATCAACCAATCTTGATCTGTCTAAATCTTTTTCCAAAACCAATCTGTCTACAACAACTTCAATGTCGTGCTTTTTCTGCTTGTCCATCGGTTTGTCTAAAGACTCTTCAATAAGATATATGTTCCCGTCAATCCTGACTCTGACAAATCCCCCTCGCTGAATTTCTTCCAAGACTCCATGGTGTTCTCCCTTTTTAGAACGGATAACCGGTCCCAGAATTGTTATCTCAGTACTTTTAGGAAGCTTCAAAACCTGTTCGACAATTTGATCAACTGTTTGTTTGGAAATTAATTTTCCGCAATTTGGACAATGAGGCTTGCCTATTCTTGCATATAAAAGACGCAGATAATCGTAGATTTCTGTTATTGTTCCAACGGTAGACCGCGGATTATGAGTCGATTTTCTTTGATCGATTGAAATTGCCGGAGAGATTCCTTCTATCTTGTCCACATCAGGCTTATCCATAACTCCCAAAAACTGCCTGGCGTAGGCCGACAAACTTTCAACATATCTTCTCTGCCCTTCCGCATATAAAGTATCAAAAGCCAAAGATGATTTTCCCGAACCGGAAAGGCCAGTGATTACAATCAACTTGTTTTTAGGCAAATCCAAATCAATGTTCTTTAAATTATGGACTCTTGCCCCTCTGATTCTGATGAATTCGTTTTGCATATAATAAATTTATGGTTTGTTATTATACAACTTTATACCAACTTTTTCAAGAGCAGGGACTAGGGCGGCCATTTTGTATCAAAAACCCGATTTAAACATAAAAAAAGACCTCGACGAAAATATCTCGGCAAGGTAATGAAATAAAAGGATTTTATGCGGCGGGCGGCTCATCGAGCAAAGCACGATCCAGATAATCAATGGCCTGCCCGACAGTTTTTAGCCCTTCGAGGTCTGCGTCAGAAATTGCAACCGTAAATTCCTCTTGGAGCGCTAAAGCCAAATTGACTAATTCCAGAGAATATATTCCCAAACTATCGAATGTCGAATCGCGCGAGATAGTATCTTCGTTACGACCCGCAACGACTGAGACTATAGTGATCACGCCTTTTGCGGTCGTGGCCATATTCATCCTCTTGGTTATTAAAAAATCAACGAACAACATTGTCTATATTACTAATTTTTATTATTATGTCAACAAATTAACCTTGAAAAAAGTGCCATTTTGTTGTATTATATACGCGTGGAAAGATTTAAAATTATATCTAAAAACGACCTGAATACCCTGCCAAAAACAGCCGGGGTTTATTGCTTTACAGACGGAAAACAGACCATATATATAGGAAAGGCAATAAATATACAAAGCCGGGTTAAAAACCACTTCCAGCAACCTTCCTATAGAGATAACCTGTTTATGGATAAAGTTGAGAATGTCGGCTATTTCGAAACCGGATCAGAAATTGAAGCATTGGTTTTGGAAGCTAATTTAATCAAAAAATACCAGCCCAGATTTAACGTTGTCTGGAAGGATGATAAAAACTATTTTTATGTGGCAGTAACAAAAGACCAAAAGCCTATCGTATATATAACCCACCAAAAAAATGAGCAGGCTGAATACATCGGCCCGTTTGTGGAAGGCACGGCCCTTAAAAGAACCTTGCGGTTTTTAAGAAAAGCATTTCCCTACTACACCGCAAAAAGACACCCAAAAATAAAATGCACCTACTGCCACCTGGGCCTTTGCCCCGGACCTGATCCGGATTTAAAGGAATACAAAAGGAATATAAAAAAACTTATATTAATTTTAGAAGGTAAGCGGAGCGCTGTTCTGAACTCGCTTAAACGTGAAATGAAAATTCTTTCAAAGGAAAGCAATTTTGAGGAGGCGGCAAAAATTAGAGACCAGATCTTCAGCTTGCAACAAGTTATGTCACATGCAAGCGTAATAGAACAAAGAAACGGCAAAAAAAACAATTACTCCAATAATTTAGCTATACAGAAATCGCGCGATAGCGTAGATTTTGCACAGCTTAATTTGGGATGGGAAAAAACGCAAAAAATACTGGCGGTTATAACCGACACAAACAAAGACATATCAAGAATCGAGTGCTATGATGTTTCTAATATACAAGGAAAACATGCCACGGGGTCTATGGTTGTTTTTATAAACGGTAAAGCCGACAGAAACCAATATAGGAAATTTAAGATTATCGGAGGAAACGAGCCTAATGATATAGCCATGCTCAAGGAAACCATAGAGAGAAGGCTTTCCCATAAAGAATGGCCCTACCCTGAGATAATGCTAATCGACGGCGGGATAGCTCAGCTCAACGTTGCGATAAATGCAAAAAACGAAAAAGGAGCGGAAGCTAAAGATATAAAAGTCATATCAATCGCAAAAAGGAATAAAGATTTATATATTGAAGGGAAAAAAGATTATATACCGCTAAAATCACTGCCCAGAGAAATTTATAACTTAATATTGCAGGCAGACGATGAGGCGCACCGCTTTGCCATCACCTATCACAAAAAACTCAGGAAGAAAGATCTGCTCGGCTAGATTGAGACAAATATTGCATTTAGGGCAAAATTGTGATATTATATAAAAAGATGAAGAGATTACTCTCTCAAGTTATCGCTGCTGCAATAGGATTGTGGCTAGCGACATTATTTGTGCCTGGAGTTATAGTAAGGACTTACCCATCATCAAACTTTTTCGGGTTTTCCTTAACGGCTCAGTGGGAGATCTTTTTAGTTTTAGGAATCGTTTTAGGATTATTAAATTATTTCTTAAAACCGCTTCTTAAAGCCCTCTCACTGCCTTTAGAAATAATCTCTCTCGGACTTTTCACCATAGTTATAAATATGGGACTGATATGGATTTTGGACATGATGTTTGACGAAATAAGCATCCCCTTAATCTTGCCACTCTTATATACAACCCTGATTATTTGGGGATTAAATATTATTATAGGATTCTTTTTAGTAAAAAGATAAACAAATGAATACAATATTATACTACACTCAGTTAGCGGTATCTGTAATCTTAATAGTGCTTATCGCTGTCCAGCAAAGAGGCGCCGCATTAGGTGCCGGATTTGGAGGCGGAGGAGAAGTTTACTCCACCAAACGCGGAGCACAAAAAAAGATATACTACGCTACAATAGTAGCTACAACCATTTTCCTTGTTTTGGGCGTATTAAACGTATTGATCCCATAATAAGTCCGATTAATTATCGTAATGAGTTCAAAAAAATTTCCGAGTTTTTCTCAGTGGAAACAACTTTTTAAGATACTAAAAGGAACTGAAAGGAAACTTTTTCTGGCTTTTGTTGTTTTAGCCCTTTGCTCTGCGGCCTATCTTTCGATTAATTTCTACATAGGAAACACCAAGCTGGCTCCCGCTTACGGCGGATCATACACAGAAGGGGTTGTCGGACAGCCAAGATTTATAAATCCTATCTACGGAGAAACAAACGATGTGGACAGGACGCTGATTGATTTGATCTATTCCGGGCTGATGACATACGGCAAAGACGGAAAAATAACTAATGATTTGGTAAAAAACTATCAGATTTCTGATGACGGGAAGACCTACACTTTCCAGCTTAAAGACAACCTATACTGGCAAGACGGACTTCCACTGACCGCTGACGATGTTGTATATACAATAAAAACAATTCAAAATTCGGACTACAAGAGCCCTTTGAGAGCAAACTGGCTGAACGTGGACGTAGAAAAAATATCAGGTAAGTCTTTCACATTGGGTCTTAATTCCCCGTACAATTCCTTCCTTGAAAATTGCACCATAAAAATAATACCGCAGCATATTTGGAAAAATATTCTGCCTGAAAATTTCGCTCTTTCTTCTTACAATTTACAACCGGTAGGATCGGGGCTTTATATACTTTCCAACATACAGGAAGACAATAATAATTTCATAAAGAGTCTTACCCTGACCGCAAACAGCAAATATTACGGCAAACAGCCCTATATTTCGCAGGTCTACTTCAGCTTTTTCAGCAACAAGGCCGGGCTGATTAGCGCTGCTAACCAAAAAACGATAGACGGATTTTCCGTGTCAGATTTAGACGAAAACGAAGCTTCATTGGAAAAACAGGTGAAACAAGGATGGAATATTAACGAAAAGTTTAATGTTTATTCTTTATCTTTGCCAAGATATTTTGCCGTATTCTTTAATACACAAAGCTCCAAAATTTTATCTGATAACTATATAACCCGAGCGCTTAATTATTCCGTTAACAAACCGGAACTGCTACAAAAGATAGGAAGCACTTCCAAGGAAAATATTTCCATAGTGGATTCCCCAATTTTACCTGATTACTTCGGATATTCGGCCCCTACGGTAAACTACAATTTTGATATAGCGGCAGCCAATAAACTGCTGGATAAATCGGGATTTAAAGACACGGGCTCAGGACAGAGAGCAAAACCAAACACCAAAAAGCCGGCCTTCCAATTTAGAAATTACCTGTCGGCAGGATCCAAGGGTAATGAAGTCGTGGAATTACAGGGATGCCTAGCAAGGCTTGATAACAGCTTCAAAACTCTTTTACAGGGAGAAACCAGCGGCAAATACGGATCAGGGACCACTGATGCAGTAACGGCATTCCAAAAAAAATATCTGCCAAGCGTTCCGGCAACAGGAGAAGTTGGAGCAGGCACCCGTAAAGAGCTTAACAGCTTATGCCTTGCGCCACAGAACACTTCTATACCGCTGCAATTTACCTTAACGACGATAAACCAACAACAGCTGATTGATACGGCCAACCTTTTAAAAGGCTACTGGCAAAAAGTTGGAGTAACGGTTCAGATAAAAGTGGTTGAGCTTTCAGACTTGAAAGATATAATTAAAAACAGAGATTACGACGCACTGCTTTACGGCCAAGCTTTGGGAATCATGCCGGATTTATATCCGTTCTGGCACTCTACGCAAATAAACGACCCGGGGCTGAATCTTTCAGAATATCAGGATAAAAGTGCAGATCAATTATTAAAAGACGCCAGAGAGGCGCTAGACGACGCTACCAAGGCTCAGAAATACGAGAAACTGCAGGACGTAATATTAACAGATGCCCCTGCCCTATTCTTATACAATCCTGACTATGTTTACTGGTCTTCGGAAAAAGTGAGCGGCATCGATACAACGAAAATAGTTGACCCAGCCAAAAGATTTGAAAACATAGCAAATTGGTACGTACAAACTCATAGAGTTTGGAAGTAACAATTTGCAAACAAATAAAAAAACATGCTCAAAAAAAACAACATAGACAAGTCAAACATGAGAGAGGTTATAATTGAATCTTCTAACCAGTTCAAAGAAGGATTGGATTTAGCAAAGAATGTTAAGACTGAAGGAATTTTTAAAAATGTTGTAATTTGCGGGCTGGGAGGATCTGCGTTGCCTGCAAATATATTGGTTTCACTTGTTTCGCCGAAAGTTCATATCCATATTCACAGAGATTACAACTTACCAGTGGTCGCGGACAAAGACAGCCTTGTGGTGTGCATTTCTTATTCCGGAAATACAGAAGAAACAGTGTCTTCGCTGAAAGAGGCTATAAATAAAGGCCTTAAGACAGCAGTAATCACAACGGGAGGAATGTTGGAAGAAATTAGCAAGCAACACAATTTGCCCTTTGCAAAAATTCCCTCGGGGATACAGCCGAGGTCAGCTACCGGATACATTTTTTCAGCCTTAGCAAAAATTTTATCCAGCTGCGGAGTAATAAGCGACATATCTGAAGAAATTTTACAAACCGCCGAAAACTTAAAGGAAATAAACGCGGCTTTAGAAAAAGAAGGAAAAGTTCTTGCAAAAAAACTTGCTAAAAAAACACCGATAATTTACGCTTCGAATAGCTTAAAACCGATAGCCAGAATTTGGAAAATAAAATTTAATGAAAATTCAAAAATCCCCGCATTTTATAATTTTTTTCCAGAACTAAATCACAACGAAATGGTAGGATTTACGAATGTGAAGAAAAAAAACAATTTCCATGTTTTGATAATAAAAGACAATGAAGACCACCCGAGAATAACGAAAAGAATGAATCTTACATCTTCCCTCTTAAAGAAAAAAGGAATTGCTGTTGATTTTCTTGAAACGAGAAAAGGATCTATGATGTTTAGGGTTTTTTCCAGTTTGCTTCTGGGCGATTGGGCATCTTACTATTTAGCATTAAATCATAAAATAGATCCTACGCCGGTAGCAATGGTTGAGGAGTTTAAAAAGATGATGCAAAAATAATTCTTAGCGGGTATGGCGGAACAGCAGACGCACTAGCTTCAGGAGCTAGCGGGAGTAATCTCATGGAGGTGCAAATCCTCCTACCCGCACAAATTGCATGGGCTTTTACACTTTAGAGGTAAAATCCCATAAATAAAAAAATAATTCTCTAATAAGTAAGTAATATAAGTAAAATAAATAATATGATAACACCAAAACCCCTGGCCACTGCCAGGAAACCTTTCCACCCCGGGAACCAGGCTCAAACGAGCCGAGGCCCTCAGGTTAAAGAAGGACGAACCGGAATAACTTCCGGCTCACAAAATGCGCCAACAAAAACTTGGCACGACGGCCCAATGGGCACCCCTCCGGCACCCAAGAGAAATTGGCACCCGGAAAGTAATTTAAAAATAATCCCCTTGGGGGGATGCGAAGAGGTCGGAAGAAACATGACCTGCTTTGAGTACGGAAACGACATAGTACTTCTTGATATGGGTCTGCAATTTCCCGAAGAAGATATGCCGGGGATAGATTATGTAATTCCAAACGTTGAATATTTGAAAGGCAAAGAAAAAAATATTCGAGCAGTTGTATTTTCGCATGGTCACTTAGACCACATCGGAGCAGCTCCAATACTTTTACAACAGCTGGGAAACCCGCAAATAATAGGCAGGCCTTTGACTTTGGAAATGGTAAAACACAGAGTTGAAGATTTGTATCACGGAGGCTCAAAAAAACTGAAGACCACTTACGTAAAAGATATGCAACAGAAGTTTAATCTGGGTGCATTTACTTTGTCTTTCTTCCAGGTTGACCATGCAATTATGGACGCCATGGGAGTTATTTTAGAAACACCGGTTGCGACTATAATACATCCCGGCGATTGGACAATTGAGAAAGACCCTATCGGCAGAAAAGAAGTTGACTACTCTCACCTATCAAGGCTGAAGAGACCTACTATTTTGATGCTTGAATCCTTGGGATCTACAAATTCTAAAGAGCAAGTTACGGAAGAAGAAATGTTAAACAATCTTTACCGGTTAATATCAGAAGCTCCAGGCAGAGTTATTATCACAACTTTTTCTTCACAAATTTCCAGAATAAGACAAATATTAGAATTTGCGACAAAGAATAACAAAAAGGTTGCTCTTGATGGCTTCTCGATGAAATTAAATATAGAACTGGCAACAAAGCTGGGCTATATTAAAATTCCAAAAGGAGTAATAATCACAACTGATAAAGCTCACACTTACCCCGACAACAAAGTAATTATAATTTGTACCGGAGGACAAGGCGAAGAAATGGCGGCTCTTTCAAGAATTGTTGCAGGAAACCACCGCTTCATTAAAATCAAAAAAGAAGACACTGTTATTTTCTCTTCATCGGTTATTCCGGGAAACGAACGCACAGTTCAGAGAGTAAAAGACAATCTTTATCGACAGTCTGACAATGTTTACCACTCAGACATTATTGATGTGCATATTTCCGGACACAGCAACATAGAAGGAATAAAACACATGCTCAGGGAAATTAAACCTGACTACTTTATTCCTGTTTATGCAAACCACTATTTCTTAAAAGAGGGCGCTAAAATTGCACAAGGAATGGGTTTTAGAAAGGACAGAATATTTGTTCCTGATAACGGATCAATTATGAAGTTTTCTAATCAGGGAGCAGAAATGTTGAAGGAAAAGGTTCCTACGAACTATGTCTTCGTTGACGGTCTCGGAGTTGGAGACGTTGGAGAAATCGTTTTACGAGACAGACAAATGCTGGCCGAGGACGGAATGTTTGTTGTTGTAACAGTAATAGACAGGCTTACCGGCAGAGTGAAAGGAAGCCCGGATATTATTTCCCGCGGGTTCATTTACTTAAGAGAGTCAAAAGACTTACTTTCACTGACCCGCAAAAAAGTAATCGAAATTGTAGATAAATCAGCCGGCCACGGAGGTCCGGTAAATTGGACATACGTAAAAGACGAAATAAGAAACAAAATCGGTGACTTCTTGGCCACAAAAACATCCAGAAGACCAATGATTCTTCCCGTTGTTATTGAAGTATAATATAGTAAATAAATTATTATTTTAATTTTAAAGCTATGAGAATTTTTAGCGGGATCAGGCCGACAGGAGGCCTACATATAGGAAATTATTTGGGAGCTATAAAACAATGGATAGAATTGCAGGAAAAAAACGAATGCATTTTTTGCATTGTTGATTTGCATGCGATAACAACTCCATATGATCCAAAAGAACTTCAAAAAAACATTTTGGAGGCAACTGCCATTTATCTGGCCGCAGGAATAAATCCGGACAAATCAGTCATGTTTGTGCAGTCAGAAGTAAAAGAACACGCTGAGTTGGCGTGGCTTCTGGGAACAATAACTCCTATGGGAGAGCTTTCCCGCATGACTCAGTTTAAAGAGAAATCAAAACAACACACAGACTATATAAACGCCGGCTTATTCAACTACCCCGTTTTAATGGCTGCTGACATTCTTCTTTATAAGGGTCAGGCTGTCCCTGTTGGCAAAGACCAGGAGCAACACGTTGAACTGACCAGAACTATTGCTAAAAAGTTTAACCAAAAGTTTGGAAAAGTTTTTGACGAACCGGAAACAATTTTACCAAAAACCGGAGCCAAAATAATGAGCTTAACAAATCCTAAAAAGAAAATGTCCAAATCGGACGATCCCAAGAGCTGTATTTCCCTTTTTGATTCTCCCGAAGAAATTACAAAAAAAATAATGTCGGCAGAAACCGATTCCGGCAAAGAAGTAATTTATAACGTTACAAAGAAGCCGGGCATTTCTAATCTTTTGACCATTTATAGCCTGTTAACCGATACCCCCACCAAAGAAATTGAGAAACAATTTGTAGGTAAAGGCTATGGAGACTTTAAAAAAGCTTTGGCCAAAGTTGTTGTTGATTATTTGGAACCTTTCCGAAGAAAACAAAAGGAACTGCAAACAAGAGATGTCTATGTAAAAGATATTCTAAGCAAAGGCGCCAGCCGAGCCAGAATCATCGCCGAGACCACAATGAAAGAAGTCCGCGAAAAAATGGGACTTGTTTAGTTTTTAGTTGGTAGAAACAAAAAAAGAACGCTGTGGCACTCGCTACAGCGTTTTAAGTTGCTTCCCTATTCTTCGTCTTCTGCTTCGGGCAAAAGGTTTAAAACCTTAAGCCGAAGCCTCAAGCGACGCTGAAATATTTTCCGGTCACGCATCCATTCTTCCTTATCGAATGGTAGCCACCAGCTAAAAGGAAATCCATTTTCCCCCACGCCTATAAAAGCATGCTCCTTATCAATACTGAACTCAAAGCGTTCCACGATTTTTCTCAGCGCCACATATGAATTCGGCACTGATGTATCGAAAAATACAATCCTATACCTCTGTTCCTCCGGACATCGCAGGTTGTCAGCAATCTTGCCTTCCGCCTCAACAAGGTCAACAAAGTCACAACCCGAGCCTGTGTCCAAAAATAGGTATGCAAGATAATCACTCACCGCATCCGCCACACTCGGACAGCCGAAGCTATTCGTATTCTCGCACACAATGAGAAACCTCAACGACTTATTCGTTTTTTTAGTTTCTGCGCGGTAATCCAGAAAAGTGAGAACCCACATGCCACTCAACATCATTGCGATAAACCATATCAAAAATCTCAAATCTTTTTCTGGTGCAAAAACTCCCCATATCGCCATAGTAGCAATCATACAACCGACAATAATCAATTTTCTTTTCATGACTCCTCCTTTTGTATTAATGGTGAGAATACGACCCGCACAATACATCATAAATCCTCAAAAAGAATATTCTTGCATTAGTTAAACGACGAACTCGACAAATGTAAGTATTAAAACCAGACCATTCTTTAATGGCGTCTCGATTTTTTTCGGCGTCGCGACGCTTGTCAAACCCGGCTATCGCCCAGCTACCACCATTTGGAATATCAATCCAAACCCTCCATCGCTTATCACAATACTCATTGCCAAACTTTTTCTTTATTTCGTTTCCCGTTTTCATAGCTTTTCCTTTTCAATGAACTGGTCTGGCAACTGCCAGGTTGCTAGATAGTGAATATTGGCATATTTGGGGGCTATGTCAATAGAAAGTGTAGTAATATTTCTACAACAATTGACAGTGGTAAATTGGGGGTATATAATCAAAAATGTAGTAATTTTTCTACATAAAAATATGATAAATACAAATCAACTGGAAGAGCTTGGCCTTACGGACAAAGAAGCTAGAATATATTTTGCTTCTTTGGAGTTGGGGTTGAGTACAATACAAAGTATCGCAAAAAAAGCTGAAATTCACAGAGTTTCAACCTACGACATTGTCACTTCCCTGCTTGAAAAAGGTTTTATGGGCCAAATTGTAAAAGACAACAAAAGATATTTTTCCGCCATAGACCCGGAAAATATTTTAAATTTAATTAAAGACCGAGAAAAACGTTTTGAAAAAATTATTCCCGAACTTAACGCGTTGCAAAATAAAGAATCAGAAAAACCAAAGGTGATGTACTTTGAAGGACAAAAGGCTGTTTTGCAGGCGTATTTTGACAGAATAAGGCACGGTTCTGAGCTTGAGGAAAACCTTGTGTTTGGATCTTCTGAAAAAATACTAAAAGGATTTCCCAAAGAATACAAAACCTTTACCGAAGAAAGAATAAGCAAAAAAATTAAAGCAAAAATAATAGTCGAAGAATCGAAATCAGGATTGCTGGAAAAAGAATTAAGCGAAAAAGAACTAAGGGAGGTAAAATTTCTGCCAAAAGGCGTAAATTTAAAAGCCAATACAATCGTTTATGGAAACAGGGTTATGATTGTTTCCTGGGACTCGATGCTGGCGGTGATTATTGAAGATAAAAATAACGCCGAAAACCAAAGAATCCTTTTTAATCTTTTGTGGAAATACTTGCCCTAACGAAAAAACACCCTGAGCTTGTCGAAGGGTGTTTTTTGTTAGCTACTTACCTGTTATAACTTTTGTAAGCTCCTTTATCTTTTTATCCATAATTTCCTGTGTATCTGCTTCAATTGTCAGGCGGAGCAATGGCTCGGTGTTAGATGGGCGCACATTAAACCACCAATCTTTATATTCCACGGTTACTCCATCTAAAAAACTCTGCTTCCCATCGGAATATTTTTGTTTTACTTTTTCTATGGCTGCTTCTTTGTTTTCTACCTTAAAGTTGAGCTCCGGGGATTTGGCATATACGCAAAATGGTTTTACTATTTCTGAAAGCGGCTGTTGATGGCTGGAAAGCAACTGCAATAATATTAAAAATGCAATAAATCCCGAATCTGAGTAATTGTTGTCCCTAAAAGAATAGTGCGAAGAAAGCTCCCCTCCCATGATGCCGTGCTGTTGTTTCATTCCGTCTGCAATAAAGTTATAACCCACTCTAGAGATTATCGGCCTGCCGCCCCATTTTTTAACCATTTCAGGGACTATTTTAGAGCAAATAAGGTTATAAACAATGCCGGCGCCCGGCTCTTTTTCTATAAATAATTTTGCCAATAAAAGCAGAGTCATATCAGGAGGAATAAATTTCCCCTTTTCATCCATAAAAATAAGCCTGTCGGTATCGCCGTCAAAAATAACTCCGAAGTCGGCCTTCTCTTTGATAATAGTTTCAGAAATTCCTTTTTGACTCTCCGGCAATAGTGGATTGGAGGGATGAACCGGAAAATTTCCGTCCAATTTAAAGTTTAACGGAATTATGTTTATCGGCAAGCCTTCGGTTAAAATTGGTATAATCTTTCCTGCCATTCCATTCCCGGCGTCAACAACTACTTTAAACGGCTCTATTTTATCTACGTCTATAAAACTCAAAACATGGTTGATATAGGGGGCAATAATATCCACCTCTTCAACCTCTCCCTTATTCTCGCTCACACTTTCCGGCAAAACTTTTACCTCCTCTAATAAATCCAGCCCATTAAGTATTTCAACACCCTTCAATACCATCTTAAAACCGTTATACTCGGCCGGATTATGCGAGGCGGTAATCATTATACCTGCCTCATCTCCCATTTTTCCTACGGCAAAATAAATTGCGTCTATAGGCACCAAACCGATGTCTTTAACGTTAACGCCCTCGTCGGTAATCCCGCGGATAAGCGCCCTTTTCAATGCCGGTCCGGAAAGCCTCATATCAAAGCCCACCGTAACTCTTTTTGCCTTACTTTTCCTGGCAAAACCACGGCCTATCAAATAGGCATTATCTTCATCTAATTCCGAGGGGTAAATTCCCCTTATATCGTATGACTTAAAAATCGTTGGATTAAATTTCATATAATACCATTATAGTTAGTAGAAAAAGAAAAGTAAATGCTGATACTGCCTCCTTAACAGGGTGGCGCAATTGGCATACCAAGGGCACTTGATTTATTGTGATAATCTGATATAATCTAAGTAAATTAAATTAATCGAAATATGATCTTCCACGTGGCTGCTTGCAGCTACCTTGGAGCCTATTAATGCTTCCAGGACTTCATATTTTACAAACAGATGACGACATACGAGTTAGTATATATAATCTCGCCGGAAATGACATCCGAAGACGCGGGAAACGAAGCCAAAAGCATAGAGACTTTGGTTCAAAGCAAGGAAGGAGTGATTTTGAAACAATCCTCCCCTATGCCAAAAACTTTGTCATATCCTATAAAGAAACGCGCTTCAGGATTTTTCGCAGTTCTTGAATTTCAATTAGAGCCGGAGAAATTAGAAGAAATAAGAACGGCAATTCTGAAGGATGGAAAAATTGTCCGCCACATGATTACGGTAAAAGAGGCCGCTAAGCCAAGAAAAGAAAGAAGAGCTAAAAAAACAACCGTAGCAGTTGAGGCAGAACAAAAAACAGAAACAGAAGCCGTAAAAGAAGAGGAACCCGCAGCCGGCAAAACTCATACAGCTCCGAAAGAAAAAGTTGAATTAAAAGACATCGAACAAAAATTAGACGAGTTGTTAGGAGAATAAATAAATAGAGTAGGCGTTCAACTAAACTTGTCCGCCCCGCTCACAAACCTATGAATCTAAATAAAGCATTCATTTTAGGGAACGTAACAAGGGAGCCGGAAGTAAAATCTTTGCCATCCGGCCAGCAGGTAACAAGTTTCGGAATTGCCACAAACAGATTTTACACTTCCAGCTCGGGAGAGAAAAAACAAGACGCAGAATTCCATAACATTGTCTGTTTCGGCAAATTGGCTGACATCAGCGCAAGATTCGTAAATAAAGGATCCTTGGTTTTAATCGAAGGCAGAATAAAAACAAGGAATTGGACAAATCCGGCGGGAGTCAAGCAATACAGAACAGAAATTATCGCTGACAGCTTGCAATTAGGCCCTAAAGGCAATGGCAGCCCGTCCACCGGTCCAAGCAGAGGAAAGTCGTCATATGGAGCTCCGGAGCCTGAAGCCCCATCAGGATACTCAAAACAGGACGAGATTCCGGTGATTGAAGAAAATTACACTCCCCCATCCGATAATTCTGATGTTTCGGGAGAGGAATCCAAAGCAGTCTCCTTTGAAGACGGCGCAGCAGATGAAATAGACGTAAAAGATATTCCATTCTAAATTAGCAGTAGAAAATTATATTAAATTTGAAAACAGAGCGGAACAAGAAATTTATTTTATAAAATAAATTTTCGCCCTCCACTCTTAAATAAATGTGTTATTTTTGCCAGAAAAACGTTGATGATGTAGACTTCAAAAACATCGAATTATTGGGAAAATTTGTTTCAGGTTTCTATAAAATAAAACCAAGAAAGAAAACAAACCTTTGCTCATTCCACCAGAAGAAAATTGCCACAGCAGTAAAGAGAGCCAGACAGATGGGCCTCCTTCCATACACCGTTAAGTAAAAGCTAACTATTCAACACAACAATAAAAAGGCAGCTCGCTCGAGCTGCCTTTTTAGTTTCGTATCAGTTAGGCCATTTTTGGCAAACTTGAAATATCCACATAGTATTTCTTTGGATTGGCATGGTCTATATAGACATCGATGTCTTTACCAACAATAAGGCTATCCGGGTTGTAACTCATTTCTTCACTTATAAAAATATACATGCGGTTACCAGTCGGATTTAACCATTGAGCTCTTACGTGATAAGTTGTAGCTACAAAATTCTTGCCGTAACGAAAACCTGAAACATATTTAACATTGTCAAAAGATGGCTGGGCGGGATTATTGCTTGCGTCCACTGCTATAACCTTAGCTGATATTTTTGTACCTGTTGCCAGTAATTGTTTCCTTAAGTTGGAACTTATAATTTTTTTAGTTATTATAAACAAACCAATAATAAAAAAGATTACCCCCACAACACTCATAATGATTGTTGCAAACCAAAGCTGAAAAAAGGTGTTTATTCTAGCGCTTCGAGAATTATTTTTATCATACAAGACAGAAACCTTATCGCCTATTTTGTAAGAAGAAGAACTGCTGGAAATATTAGAAGTGAAAGTGATCGTTTGCCCCGAAGCATCGGTGAAGGAAACCTCTGGAGTATACATAGCATTTACGCTATCTGACGACCTGCTATGTATAATGTTAATCACACTCCCATCAGTCTCGACAGAACTTCTTAAAAAATAAATGGTCCCGGTCGTAACAAAAAAGTCACCAACTAAAATTCCGGCGCCCAACAAAAAGAAAATCGCCCCGCCTATTATCGTTTTTATTGCTGCCATATTTTTACCCGAAATCGTTAAGTTTTTTAGTATTCTTTGGCTTTCTTTATTACAACCAACTCCCCCTTCATAACTTCATCTTTTATAGCTTTCATTACCTCTGGGTGTTCTTTCAAATAGTTTTTAGCTCCTTCTGTTCCTTGGCCCATTTTTTCTCCGTTGTATGTAAAATAACTGCCGTTTTGTTTTATTAAACCGCGGTCTAGCGCGACTCTTAGCGCATCTCCGGACTTTGAAATTCCTTCGTTATAATAAATATCAAATTCAGCAGTTTTAAAAGGAGCGGCAACTTTATTTTTTACAATTTTTGCTTTTACTCTATTACCAATAATTTCATCGCCGGCTTTTATCTGAGCAGTTCTTGTAAGGTTAATTCTTACGGAAGCATAAAATTTTAATGCCATTCCGCCAGGAGTTGTTTCGGGATTTCCAAAGACCATACCAATTTTCATTCTGGTCTGGTTTAAAAATATAACCATTGTATTTGTTTTAGACATTATGGAAGAAAGCTTCCTGCAAGCCTGAGACATTAACCTTGCCTGAAGACCCATGTGCTGATCTCCGATTTCTCCCTCAATTTCCACGCGCGGTGTTAAGGCAGCAACAGAGTCAACCACGATAACATCAATTTTTTCTGACTTTACAAGAGTTTCCACAATCTGTAATCCCTGTTCTCCTGAGTCGGGCTGAGAGATCAAAAGGTTGTCTACATCGACTCCAATGCGTCTTGCATAATCCGGGTCCATTGCGTGCTCTGCATCAACAAAGGCGCATGTACCCCCCTTTTTTTGCGCTTCAGCTATCACGTGGAGAGATAATGTGGTTTTACCGGAAGACTCGGCTCCGTATATCTCAATGATCCTACCTCGAGGCATTCCGCCTACCCCCAAAGCCAAATCCATGGCAATGGAACCTGTTGGAATAACATCCACGTTAACCGCATGGATTTCCCTCATTGTCATTATTGCTCCCTCTCCAAATCTTTCTTTTATTTCGTTAACAACGTTATCCACGTCTTTAGCCTGTTTTTCTTTTTCTTCTTTTTTTGATTCTTTTTTGATTTCTTTTACCATAACCGTAGCGAGGGAGGAATATGAAAAATACTTTTCTTATTCCGGCCGTGCAAATTAATAATTAAAAAATAATTAAACTTTTTTCCAATCGTCTGGCTTTTCAACTTGTTCTTCGTGCTCCACTACCTCCGCCTCTTCAGATTCTGACTCGTCTGCGCCGCCTCCGGGAACAAGCTCTACTTTGCCCGGATCATTTCTGTCGCCATACACTTCCCTTGGTTTTGCTCCGTCAGCCGGTCCGACTATTCCCTGCTCTTCCAGCATATCAATTAACCTGGCGGCTCTTGAATAACCAATTCTTAAGCGCCTCTGTAAATATGAGGCCGAAGCTTTTTTACTTTCTATGACAATTTTTTTGACCTCGTCAAAAAGCGGGTCTTCTCCGGCTTCCGAGAAAAATGTTTCACCCGTTGATCCATCCTTAACAGCTTCCGTTCTTTCAAGGCTTTCCTCTAAACTTTGAGTAAGAGCTGCCTGCGGATCTTCAAACTTTTTGGCCTGCTCGGCGATAAACGCGGCAACTTTTTGAACTTCTTTTTCAGAAACATACGGCCCCTGGATACGGGTAATTTTTGAAGATTTTGAAGACAAGAAAAGCATGTCTCCTGCTCCAATTAATTTTTCGGCTCCCGATGTATCAATAACCGTTCTCGAATCAATTTGCGAAGAAACCTGGAAAGTAATTCTGGTTGGAACGTTGGCTTTGATTAAACCTGTGATAACCTCCACTGAAGGCCTCTGCGTTGCCAATACAAGGTGAATACCGGTTGCCCTTGCCATTTGAGCCAGCCTTACAACTCCGGCTTCAATTTCTCTTCCTTTAGCGGCCATCAAGTCAGCCAATTCATCAACTACGAAAACTATATACGGCATTTGCAACCCTGATGCGATTATAGATTTATTAGAATTATAAGAGCTGATATTTCTTGCCGGAACTTCGGAGAAAACCTCAAAGCGCCTTTCCATTTCATGGGCAAGCCATTGCAAAGCATTAATTGTCTTTGTGGCGTCATAAATTACAGGGCACAAAAGGTGCGGGATATCGTTATAGTGCTGAAACTCAACCCTTTTAGGATCAACCATTATCATACGCAATTGTTCCGGCGTATACTTATAAAGCAAACTCATAATCAAACTGTTCAGGAAAATAGTTTTTCCGGTACCGGTGGCTCCGGCAACCAAAAGATGCGGCCCGTCTGTTATGTCGGTGTTAACGGCAGCTCCGGAAACATTTCTGCCCAAAGCAATCATTAACGGGTTTGTAGAATCGCGGAAAGATGACTGTGAAAGCAGGTTTCTTAAAGTGACAACCGATCTCACCTTGTTTGGCACTTCAATTCCAACCAATGATTTTCCGGGAATTGGGGCTTCAATCCTGATCGGGTGAGCCGCCAAGGCCAAGGCCAAGTTATTTGAAAGCGTAGTAATTTTTGAGAGTTTTACTCCTTCGGCCGGCTTGAATGCGTACTGAGTAACAGTAGGACCGACGTTCACTTCCGCCATTTCAACCGGAATCCCGAAATTTTCAAGAGTGTTCTTAATTATCATCGAGTTTTCCTTTATATTACCCGATGTTGGAGCCGCTTCGTTTTTATTCAATAAATCCAGCGGAGGCAAAACATAATTATTTTTGCTCAATGTCGCAGGCTTTTTGATTTCCGCTTTTTCGGGCTCTTCGTTTCCTTTTTTAAATAAAGTTATTTTTGAAGCAACGGCAGGTTTTGGCTTATCCTGTTTTTCGGGTTGTTCCAAGCCCTTAATTTTTACATTTTCATCTTCCTGCCCATGTACGGCAAAGGTTGGTTTTGTAGACCTTTCTTCTTTCTCTTTTTTAGGCATATCCTGCCAAATAAACTGCAGGAACATAAACAAACCAATTAACAGAACGGCGCTAAATACTATATTAGCAACCAAAACTCCAAAAAGGTTAACGATCAGCTTAGCCAACCAATAACCTATAAATCCTCCGTCTTTTTGCGTAACCGCCAAAATCCCGGCCATTCCCACAAGTGAGGTCAAAACAGCAAGAGTCATCGCCAGATTTTTTCCTTTCTTCCTGGTCCTTAAAAATATCAGTCCTGCAATGAATAAAAACAAAGGGATCGTGTAAAAGCCCTTACCAATTAAAAAAATGCAAACATCTGCAAGAATTTGACCTGCATATCCGGCCTTGCTAAAAGTCGGGAAAGATAAAACAACTATTACCGCAACTAAAAAAAGCAAAATAGCTTTTATCCACCTTTTGGTCCATGAGCTCAAAACTGAGTCTTTAGGCTTTATCTCCTTTTCATTCTTCGCCTTCTTCCCATTTTTGTTTTTTTTGACCGCTTCTTTTTCTCTTTTCGCCATAAATAAAATAAATTCAGATTTACTAAATTACTTTATTATATTACAAGTGAGGAGAAAGTAAATACACGGTAATCTATTTATTTTCGACGAACGCAGGAATATATGAATATCATTGGATATTCATATACCATTGCTATTTTTTCATTCAAGCCTAATCTTTCCGCTTATTTTCGTAAAAAAAGACCGCTGGGCAAAATATGCGGCGGTATACTTGGTGAGCCTTTACTCGAGATAATAATTACGACAGCTACGGCTGGGCGGCGGCTGACGGCTCGATGATGACTGGGGTAGGTTCGTCGAGGACTTCTTCTATACGAAATGTCAAAAACCTGCTTGGAGAGATGAAATCTGATGAACATTGGTGAAGTGGCGTAGGAACCGAACGGCCTCCCATGGGTCCACCCGCCCCCAATATTCTTTCAGCTGCCTGCATTGCAGTTTCCTGTCCCTCTTTTTGCAAGCCAGTTTCCGGGATTTTACGGGAATTGTATGTCTCTCCGTCAAATTGACCCAAACATTTCAAACATTCGTAAACTACCGTTAATTTTAACATCTCGTTCTCCTATCTGGATGTCATGTGGGCCAAACTGATCGGTCCACGGACATGCGGCGTCCTGACGTTTTGGTTTTGTCTTTCACCCAATTTATCCATGCGCAACCATATAGTCGTAGCGGGAATTGCCGCTAATATGCTCAATAGAGCCATAATTTTCGCTGCTTTCATCGTTCCTCCCCCAAAAGCTCATTTGAAACAGTTGCCCTGCACTTATGTGCATTAAATGAACAACTATATTATTTCAAAGAGCTTAAATTTTTGTAATAATAGCACCTTTAGACAACATTGTCAAAGCAACGGAACAACTTAATACCCCACTTTTTAGGGTGGGGTATTATTTATAGTTTCTGATTATTCCTTTACTTTAGGAAGAAATCCCGTTCCTACCGGAATAAGTTTTCCGATAATTACGTTTTCCTTTAATCCTCGGAGCTTATCTTCTTTGCCTTCAAGAGATGCTTTGATTAAAACCCTGGAGGTTTGCTGGAAAGAAGCTGCCGACAAGAATGATTCTGAATTTAGGGCAACCTCCGAGATGCCGAGCAATATTTGGACGCCCAGTGGAGGATTTTTCTTCTCTGCCTTCAACTTTTCAACTTCTTCGTTGAAGATTACGCTCTCAACCACCTCTCCTCTTATCCAGTCAGAATCTCCTTCATCCTTAATTCTTATCCTTGAGAACATTTTTTGGATAATTATTTCAATGTGTTTATCGTTGATATCAACGCCCTGTGAGGAATAAATCTTTTGGACTTCCTGCAAAATATATCTTTGAGTTGCTTCAACGCCGGCTGACTTGTAAAGCTTTTTCAAATCCAAGCTGCCGTCGCAAAGTGCCTGGTTTTCCTTGACCTCTTGGCCCTTCTCAACCAACATTGCTATTCTTCCCGGAATTTTATATTCCATTATGTCCTTCTTTGGAGCTCCGCCGATTGCCGTCTTTTTAGAAACCTGAATTTGAACGGTTCTCTTTTCCTCGTCGATTCCGATAACTTTTCCATCAGTCAAAGACATTGTTGCCTCGCCTTTAGGGGCTCTGGATTCAAAAATTTCTTCAATTCTAGGCAAACCTTGCGTAATATCTCCGGCTCCAACGATACCTCCCAAATGGTGAGTTCTGAGTGTCAGCTGAGTTCCAGGTTCTCCAATTGCCTGAGCTGCAATAATACCAACTGCTTCTCCTAATTTCACCAGTCTGTTTCTTCCCAAATCCCAGCCATAACATTTCTGGCAAACTCCCTGAGAAGATTTGCACGTCAGAGGAGAGGCAACGGTAACTTGCTGTATTCCGTCTTCTTCGGCAATGGCTTTTGCAGCCTTCCAATTAATGGACTCATTCTTTTTAACAAAGACCATTTTGCCATGCTCAACTGTTTCCAATGCGGTACGACCGACTATTTTGAAAACGAAATCCTGTTCGATTAAGTCGGCATCTTTTTTGTAAACGGTTAAGCCTGCTTTATCTCCGCAATCCTCTTCCGTGATAATCATATCGTGAGCGACATCAACCAATCTTCTGGTCAAATATCCTGCCGATGATGTTCTTAAGGCCGTGTCAGCTGTACCTTTTCTGGCTCCGTGAGTTGAAATAAAATATTCCAAAACATTGAAACCTTCCGTGAAAGAAGCCTTAACCGGCAATTCAATGATATCTCCGGAAGGGTTATTCACCAAACCTTTCATACCGGCCATCTGAACCGGCTGAGCCCAAGTTGCCCTGGCGCCAGCGGTGATAATGGACATAACCGGCCCGTCTATCGGTAGAGTGGTCTTCAATAAGGCCTCCAATTTTGTTTTGACTGTCTGCCAAATTAAAATCTTCTGAGATGTCTTTTCGTCAGGCGACAAAAGTCCTTTCTCAAAGTGGTTGTCAATTTTCTTTACTTCTTCCTCGGCATCATAAATTAATTGCTTCTTTTCTTTCGGAACAATTAAGTCATCCATTCCCCAGCTGACTCCGGAAAGCGTGCAGTATTCAAATCCTAATATCTTTATTTTATCGATAATAGTTACCGCCTCTTCGTTTGAGTATTTTTCAATAATTTCTCTTACAATCCCCTTAAGTGCCTTGTTGTCAATCAGTCTGTTTATGTATGGGTAGTCAGCAGGCAAAACGGAGTTCAAAATTAATCTGCCGACGGTAGTTTCAATCAATTCCGGCTTCTCCGATTTTGGATGAGGAACTTTGATGCGATCGTTTTGGCCTAAATATCCGTAATCAAAAGCTGTTGTCGCTTCAGATGCGCTAGAGTATACTTTTATGTTCTTCGGATCTTTTATATCCTGAGTATTGCTTAATTTTGTCAGAAAGAAACATCCCAAAGCTATATCTCTGAAGGGGCCCATAATAGGCATTCCGGTCGCCGGCCTTAAAAGGTTCAAGGTCGAAAGCATAATTTCCCTGGCTTCTTTCTGAGCCTCGTCAGACAAAGGCAAATAAACTGCCATCTGGTCTCCGTCGAAGTCAGCATTGAAAGCTTCGCAGACTAAAGGATGCAATTTTATTGTTTCTCCTTCCGTCAAAATAGGCCTGAATGCTTGTATTCCAAGTCTGTGCAAAGTTGGAGCTCTGTTCAATAAAACTAATTTATCTTTGATGATTTCTTCTAATATAGCCCAAACTTCAGGAGTTTTTTCTTCAACCAAACGGGCAGCTCCTCTGATGTTGTAGGCCAGCTCTTTATCTAAAATTCTCTTAATTACAAAGGGCTTGAACATTTCCAAGGCCAATGTTTTCGGCAAGCCGCATTGTGAAAAATGCAATTCCGGAGCAACCGCGATAACGGATCTGCCGGAATAATCGACACGTTTTCCCAAAAGGTTTTGTCTGAATCTTCCCTGTTTTCCGGCCAGCATTGCGGCTAAGGATTTCAAAAGTCTCTTTCCGCCTGTTGTGGCGGTTGTGGTGACTCCTTTTCTCATGTCGTTATCAATCAAAGCGTCAACAGCTTCCTGCAACATTCTCTTTTCGTTTCTGACGATTACAAGCGGAGCTTTTATTTCCTGTAAATATTTTAATCTATTATTTCTGTTTATAACTCTCCTGTATAAATCATTTAAATCAGAAGAAGCATATCTTCCTCCGTCCAATTGAACCATTGGCCTCAAGTCCGGGGGCAAAACAGGCAAAACATCCATAAACATCCATTCAGGTCTTATATTTGCTCTTAACATTCCCTGGAACAATTTCAGCCTTCTCAAAACTTTCTTCTTCATTGCCGGCGGGGCATCTTTGGCCTCCTGGGCTATTTCATCGGTCTCTTTTTTCAGGTCAACCTTCATGAAAAGCTCTTTCACAACTTCAGCTCCGGTTCCGGCCTCAAAAACCTCTCCGTATTTCATGGAAAGATTATGATATACAACTTCAGACAAAATCCTTAACGGTTTTATATCCAAAAGCTCTTCTTTGGCTTTCTCTCTTGCTGACTTTAATTCATTTTTGGCCGCTTCGGTTTTTTCTTTCTTTACTTTTGATTTGTATTCCTGTTCGATAGCTTCCATTATTCCGTCGCGCGCAGCTTCGTTAACGCTGGTGATAATATAAGAAGAAAAGTAAATAACTTTCTCCAGTTGCTGGGAACTTTTGTTCAAAACTAAACCCATTCTTGAAGGAACTCCTCTCAGAAACCAAATGTGCGAGACCGGAGCATACAATTTAATGTGCCCCATTCTTTCTCTTCTTACGGAAGATTTTGTAACTTCAACTCCGCACCTGTCGCAGACAACTCCTTTATATCTTATCCTCTTATATTTTCCGCAGGCGCACTCATAATCTTTTTCGGGACCGAAAATCCTTTCATCGAAAAGACCGTCCTTTTCAGGCTTTTGAGTTCTGTAGTTAATTGTTTCCGGCTTAATTACTTCGCCATGAGACCAGGACATTATATCCTCGGGCGAAGCAATTTTTATTCTTATTGATTCTAGGTCTAGTACTCGCATTGGTTTAGTTTTTTAGTTTCTAATTTTTAATAAAATTATAATTACTAGCGAGAGATAAATTACGAGGCAATTTTTACTTTCTCTCGTCTCTCCTGTCCTCACGAGTATCGTCTCTTTCTGTTCGAGGCTTTTCTTTCACCTCTACTGCCAAGCCAAGCGATTTAAGCTCGGCAACAAGCAAGTTGAAAGATGCAGGGATGTTAGGATTCCTGATCGGCTCTCCTTTCAAAATTGATTCGTAAGCTGCTGCTCTTCCTTGAACGTCGTCAGATTTTATAGTTAACATTTCCTGCAGGGTGTGAGCCACTCCATAGCCTTCCAAAGCCCAAACTTCCATTTCTCCAAACCTCTGGCCTCCAAATTGAGCTTTTCCGCCCAATGGTTGCTGAGTGATCAAAGAATAAGGACCGATTGATCTGGCGTGAACCTTGTCATCAACCATGTGGATCAATTTCATCACATACATATATCCTACTGTAATTGGTTTCGGGAAAGGCAAACCGGTTCTTCCGTCGTAAAGAGTAACTTGTCCTGACTCCGGCAATCCGGCCTCCTTTAATTCAGCCTTGATGTCTTCTTGAGTTGCTCCAATAAGCGCAGGAGAAATTGCGATGTAATTTAATTTATGAGCCGCCCATCCAAGGTGAGTTTCCAAAATCTGTCCCAGGTTCATACGGGAAGGAACTGACAATGGAGAAATCAACAAATCAATAGGAGTTCCATCGGCCAAAAATGGCATTTCGTGTTCGGCTAAAACTTTCGAAACAACTCCTTTGTTTCCGTGTCTTCCCACCAATTTGTCTCCAACTTTTGCTTTCCTTGTTTCGGCAATCTCAACTTTAATTCTCTTTATAACTCCGGGCTCTAACTTATGGCCGAGATCTCTTGAGAATATTTTTACGTTTGTAACTTTTCCTTTCTTGCCGTGTTCCATCCTCAAAGAAGAATCTTTGACGTCTTTCGCTTTTTCTCCGAAGATTGCCCTTAATAATCTCTCTTCAGGCGTCAGTTCTGCCTCTCCTTTTGGCGAAATTTTTCCAACCAAAATGTCATTTGGCCCAACTTCAGCTCCAACTCTTACAACTCCTTCCTCGTCTAAGTCTTTCAATTTTTCTTCTCCAACGTTTGGGATATCAGATGTTGTGACTTCAGGACCAAGTTTTGTTTCACGCACATCGCAAGTGAAATCTTCAATGTGAATTGATGTAAATTCATCTTCTTTGGCCAATTTTTCCGAAATGGTCATCGAGTCTTCGAATCCTCCTCCTCTCAAAGGCAAGAAAGCAACAAGAACGTTTCTGCCCAAAGCCAGCCTGCCCTGAGAAATGGCGGCGCCGTCGGCCAAAACATCTCCTTTTTTAACAATCTCCCCTTTTATAACTATCGGTTTCTGATGGAAGCAGGAATATTGGTTAGTTCTCACGAATGTCTGCAATTCATAGTCAACTTCTTCTTTCTTTCCTTTAATATCATACTGAACTTTAATGTGTTGAGCATCAACCTCTTTGATGGTTCCGTTCGCTTCTGCAAGTATAACTTGTCCCGAGTCTCTGGCGACATTTCTTTCTGTTCCCGTTCCAACCAATGGAGCCTCAGGCCTTAGCAAAGGCACAGCCTGACGTTGCATGTTCGAACCCATAAGAGCTCTGGAAGCATCGTCGTGGTTTAAGAATGGAATTAATGAAGTGGCAACTGAAATAAACTGTTTCGAAGAAACGTCTATATAATCAATTGAAGATATTTCAACTTCTGCCGGTTCTCCCTTAACTCTGGCTTCAACCTTGTTTGGCAAAACCTCAGGCAAGATCTTCAATGAATCTGACAAAGGAACTGAAGCCGGGGCAATATTATGCCTTTCTTCTTCCTGAGCTGAAAGATATTCTATCTCATCAGTTACCTTGCCGTTTTTTACTTTAAAATATGGGGCTTCAATAAAGCCGTATGGATTTATCCTGGCGAAAGAAGCCAAATGTCCCACCAAACCTACGTTTGGACCTTCCGGTGTTTCTATAGGACAAATTCTGCCGTAGTGTGACGGCTGCACGTCTCTAACTTCGAATCCTGCCCTCTCTCTTGTTAATCCGCCCGGTCCGGTAGTTGTAAGCCTTCTCTTATGCTCTAATTCAGCCAATGGATTTTCGTTATCCATAAACTGAGAAAATTGCGAAGAAGTAAAGAATTCTTTAACAACTGCTATTAATGGTCGTGGGTTTATAAGCTGTATAGGAGTTATTGTCGAAGCTTCCAAAGTAGACATTTTGTCCTTGATAATCCTTTCCATTCTCATTAAACCGACTCTCAACCTGTTTTGTAAAAGCTCAGATAATGTTCTTACCCTTCTGTTTCCTAAGTGGTCAACCTGGTCAGCCTTAGCCATCGGATCGTTGTTCAATCTGATAACCTCTTTAACAACCTCTACAATGTCTTCTATTTTTAATATCCTGTCTTCTTTCGTTATTTCTCTGCTCAAATCCTTCGGGGCTAAATTTGTAAGCCTTAACCATGTTTTCCATCGTCCAACTTTTGACAAGTCATATCTGTCAAAATTGAAAAACATATTAAAAATTAAATCCTGAGCTGTATCCGGAGTAACCAAATCTCCCGGTCTCAACCTTCTGTAAACTTCAACCAAAGCTTCTTTCTGATCTTTGCAGGTATCTCTTCTTAACGTTTCTTTAATATATTTTATTTCTCCTGTATCAACATCCTTAAAAGCTTTTTCAACTTTTTCCACGTTGTCCAAACCTAAAGCCATCAGCAATGTTGTTGCCGGCACTTTTCTCTTTCTGTTAATTTTGACTCCGATAAATCCGGACTCTTCTGTCTCAAATTCAAGCCACGCGCCTCTGTTTGGGATAATTTTAGATCCAAAATAGTTTTTTCCTCTTGATGTTCTGCTTGTGAAAAAAGCTCCCGGAGACCTGATAAGCTGAGAAACTATAACCCTTTCGACTCCGTTTACAACGAAGGTCGCCCTCTCTGTCATGACAGGGAAATCAGCAAGATATACTTCCTGCTCCTTTACTTCTTTGGTCTTTAAATTTACGAGCTTTATTTTTACCCTTAAAGACGACTCGAGAGAATCGTTGTTCTTTTTGGCCTCCAAACCGTTTTTATAATTTGGCTTTGACTGTTTATAGTCCTGGAACCAAAGTTCAAATTCTTTTCCGGTGTAATCTCTGATAGGAGAGATTTCTTCCAATAGTTCTTTTACTCTGACATTCCAAAAATCTTCCCATGTTTCCTTTTGCATTGTCAAAAGGTGGGGTGTTGAGAATGATAACTTAGATTTTGAAAAGTTCTTTACTTTGCTTATAATTTCAGCCATTTATAAATTTGCTATAGAGAAAGTTCAACTCTATAAATTAAAAGTATTAAAAATTATTAGATTGTAAAATATGTTATCCAAAAACACAAAATACCCTTTTTCCTTAGGGTATAGATCCCTCATCGTAAAATTCGGTCAGCCTGCACGGGCAGGCAATAAAAATTAACCGAGATGAGGGTGTTCAGTTTTTCTAGAGTAATGTTGATGTGGCCACTTTTGTAAAGACTTATTGATCAGATAAATCTAATGTAAATACATCTTATTACTTTTTATAAAGAATGTCAATACTTATATGGCGCATAAGTATTTTAGAACTGCTATCTTCTTATTTTTATGCTTTGGAGTATTCCCAAAGAAACGAAATTACCGATTAATCCTGACCCTCCGTAGCTAACGAACGGCAAATAAATTCCGACAACCGGCAAAAGAGAAAGGTTCATACCTATATTAATAAAAAACTGGGCAGTTAAGATAATGGCAAAACCGGACGCAAACAAACGCGGGAAGTTTGATCGGGATTCAATGGCAATTTTCAACACCCGCCACACCAAAAATCCGTACACGAAAAATAAACCCAGAATTCCGACCAATCCCCACTCTTCCGCAATTACCGAGAAAATAAAATCCGTGTGTGGCTCGGGCAAGAACCCATATTGCACCTGGCTCCCCTTCCCTAAACCCTGCCCGAACATCTGTCCTGACCCGATTGAAATCCTTGTTTGATTTTGAGACCACGAAGCGCCCAAATAGTCGTAAGGAAAAAGAAAAGCGGTAACTCTCTGTTTTTGATAATCCTTAAGCAAAAAAGCCCAGGAGAATCCGGCCACCAGCACAAAACATAAAGAAAGAATTAAAAAATGCTTAAGCTTTGTTCCCGATACCAGCAAAATGCCCAGCCATATGGTTAACAAAACCATAGTCCCGCCAAGGTCCGGCTTTATAAAAATAAAAATGGCCGGCAATAAAACGTAAAGCCCGGAAAATAAAATGTGCCTGAATTTATACATTTCAATGTGCCTCATAGAAAAATATTTCGCCAGCAAAACAACCAAAACAATCTTCATCGGCTCTATTGGGTCTAAAGACAGAAGGCCAATTTTATACCACCCTCTGGTACCGCGTATAACCGGAGCAAAAAAGTGTAATCCGGCCAGCATAAAGAGACATATGCCATACAAAATTAAAATCAAATAAGGATTATTTCTTAAAATTCTATAATCAAAAAAACTTACTGCGATCATGACTACAAAACCTATGGCAAAAAAAATAGCCTCTTTCTCAAAATTTGAAAAATTATTTTTTGCCAAACAAGTACTGTAGATTGCGGCCAGCCCAAAACAAACCAGCAATACTGCCGGTATAATTACCCCCCAATCTAATTTTTTTATTCGTGAGAAAAAGGCCATTGACTATAAATAATTATTATGTTAGTAAGAATGCACAATAAACTCTGAACCTTGAAAGGAAAAAAGCCATGCCCACCGAAACCGAACATGAATGCTTATCTTGTGGCAAGTGGGCCACAAGTGATGGAGATGCAGGAACGTGCGGAGTGAATAAATCGCAAACGATTTACTTCCATAAGTGCGATTTCCCAGATCAATTCCAGTCTCTCAGAGAGTCTCCTGCGAAAACCGAGAAAAGCACCCAGCCAATCGCCTCACAAACATAGACCTACCTAGGTCTTTTTTATTTCAATAAATCTATCAATTCTCTCTCGGAAAGTATTTTCACTCCCAGCTTTTTTGCTTTTTCAGCTTTGCTCCCCGGCTCTGATCCTACCACAACATAATCTGTTTTTGAAGATACGGATTCCGAAATATCTCCGCCAAGTTCCCTTATTTTTGCTCTTGCATCGTCACGAGTCATTGATTCCAAGCTTCCGGTTATGACAAAGGTTTTTCCTGCCAATTTTTGGCTACCTGCTTTAGGTTGCGGATTGGTAATTTTAACTGCTTTCTCCAGCTTATCAATAAACTTAAGGTTTCCTTTATCCTGGAACCACTCATAAACCGATTTTGCAACAACGGGACCAATATCTAATATTTGCTCAAAATCTTCCAACTTTGCTTCTTCTATTTTTTTTATACTGCCAAAGTGTTTGGCCAAATCAATTGCCGTTTCTTCACCGATATTTCTGATCCCCAAAGCATAAATAAATTTTGTTAGGGTAATTTCTCTCCTGTCTTGAATTGATTTTATCAAATTCTCAGCCGATTTTTCCGCAAATCTCTCTAAAGAAGAAACGTCTTCCTCTTTTAAATCAAACAAATCGCTTGGATCCTGCACCAATCCTTCGTCCAACAATCTATCAATAATCTTAGGTCCTAAACCATCAATATTAAAAGCGGTTCTGGAAACGAAGTGATAAAAACCCCTTCTCTGCCTTGCAAAACATTTAGGATTTGGACATCGCCACAAAGCTTCAGCCTCTCCCTTTTCCAGCTTAGTATCGCAGCTTGGGCAATGGGTAGGCATTTTAAAATTCTTTTCGTGACCGGTTCTAAGCTCGGGCAAAACTTTTATAATATCTGGGATAACATCTCCTGCCCTGCCGACAATTACAGTATCGCCAATTTTTAAACCAAGTCTTTTTATTTCATCTTCATTATGCAAGGTTGCCCTCGTTATTGTAATTCCGGTAACTCCAACCGGCTCTAAAACTGCAACAGGAGTAATTGCGCCCGTTCTGCCAACTTGTATTTTAATATCCAAAACTCGCGTTGTTGCTTCCGCCTGAGGAAACTTATACGCTATTCCTCCCCGTGGGGCCTTGCCGACAATTCCCAGTTTTTCAAAAATTTCATTATTATTTATTAAAACAACGGTTCCGTCAATTTCGTAATCCAACTTTTCTCTTCCTTTTATCCAATGCTCGCGGAATTGTAAAACCTCCTCAAAAGATTTGCAATATTTATTATGCTTATTTGTTTTAAATCCCAAATTCTTCAATATTTTATGCTTATCTTCGTGAGTAACCTGGCCAAGGTCGGTCATCAACTCGTAAGCAAAAGAGTCCAATTTCCTGGAGGCTGTAACTTTAGGGTCCAGCTGTCTCACAGATCCTGCAGCAATATTTCTGGGATTTGCATAAACGGGCAAACCTTTTTCTTTTTGCTCCCTATTCATTCTCTCAAACTCTTTCTTTGTAACAAAAACTTCGCCACGGACAATTATTTCGCTGGGATATTCTTTTGGCACATCGATGGTCAAAGGAATTGCCTCAACGGTTTTTAGATTCTGGGTTATATCCTCTCCTACGTTTCCGTCCCCTCTTGTTGATCCTGTTTGGAAAACCCCATCTTTATAAATTAGCTCTATCGCCAAACCATCTATCTTCAACTCGCAGTAATAATCAATTTTATTTTTTTGATTTTCAGGAACAAGTTTTATAAACCTTGCATACCAATCCTCCATGTCCTCTTTAGAAAACGCATCGTTGAAAGAGATCATCCGTTGCTGGTGCTTTATTTTCTTGAATTCTTTCAAAGGTTCACCCCCTACTCTCTGTGTCGGAGAGTCCGGAGTTATGAATTCCGGAAACTCCTGCTCCAAATCAAAAAGCTCCTTTTTCAAGGAATCCAAAGCGGAATCAGAAATTTCCTGCCTGTCTAAAACATGGTAAAGATAACGATGGTAATTAATCGTTTTCTTTAACTTTTCAATTCTTTGTTTAACTTCTTTTTTATCCATGGTAATTTTTGATGCTAGTGTGAAGTACTGCTGTCTATTTCAATTTTCCTTTCGGCACTGCCGAAAGCGCCGACAGACTGGATATCTAGTCCCGACTGATTAACAACTGCTATTATAGAGTAATTTCTTAAATTATCAAAAACCGTGCCGAAAGAAATCGTACAGTCATCGCACACATTAGGGTTGCACCCGTTGTTTGGATCGATAGTCCCCGCTACTGCTACCGGAGGGTTGCTGCCGCCGGGGACAGCATTACAATAAATACTTGGATCTCCCGAGTTACTTGGCACGCACGTATCAAATATTGAACAAAAACCTCTTTGCACATGAGTTTTTCCGTTGCTGGAAAATGGCAGAACCTGCCTGTCATAATAAACAACTTTTTCTATACCGCTGTCTGCAGCATAAAAACTGACCATAGAGTCCCCTATATTTCTTATAACTTTTACTTCGCTGTAAAGAAGAGAGCTCACAGACAAAACCACAGCCAAAATAATTATCATTATGAAAAAAGTGATGATAAGAGAGACACCCTTCTGTGATTTTAAAATATTATTTTTTTCCATTACTTTACGTTAAGGTTTCTTTGGGAAACCGTTGTTTGGATTGTCCTTGTCGGCTCTTGATTATCGCCGGGTATTTTAATACTCATCACTATGGAAACCCTTGGCTGGAAATAAGAATAATCGATGCCTCCTATATTGTCCTGATCTCCTGTCGGGTTAGGCGAGCCTACGTTTCCGTTAGATCCGTCTATTCCAAATCTGACATAATTTATCTGCATATCGGATGCGGTGATGGGCACCGGGCTTGCACCATTTTTGGTCTTCTCTAATACATATGGAGTTTTTGACATATCTAAATAAAACTCGTCGCATGCATCACCATCAGAAGCGTCTACGAATTTTATCCCAGTAAAAAACCCGTCTATAGGCCTTGTAAGCAGGTAATTATAATTTGGATGCGGGCTTCGATTAGGGCTTATGTCCGAATTGTCCTCCAGACAGGTACCGGCCGAGTCGTTAGCCGCCATTCTGAGGGCTTTTGACATATACTCTTGGGCATAACTTACCTGGTTTAAAAATTGCTGTTCCGATAAAACTCTCTTTTGACTTTGCACAATAGAAATAAAAATACCGATAGCTGCTCCGATAATAAATAAAAATACGGCCATAACCACAATAAGCTCTATTATTGTGAAACCACGGCTATTTTTAAAATATTTTTCTGTGCCTGACGATAATTTCATTTATATTTATTTTCTAACATTAAAACAATTTTTATTGGTAACAATAATTATACCAGTCATACAGCGTTTCCTCTGCTGTTATGCAATTAGAAGCATTGGCGGGGCAATTAGGATTGTTGTGGTCCGGACAGCAATTGCCGGATGAAACCGCGGGGCTTAATATTGTCGCTTTCTCGTCCCATGATACTTGCGCTATAACTTTTATAATATGCCTTGAATTATCGTTAGATCCGAACATATCATCAGACCCGCACAAATCGTTAGACCCCGCATCCATAACAGGATTAACTATAATTCTTCTTTTAAATTTAGTTTGAGGTCCGCTTGAGTAGTTATAAAATCCTTCGGAATTGAGTAACGGCCTGCCTGCCCACGGGCTCATCGCCCAAGATCCGGCGATGTTAATCCCGGTAGTGGCATCTGCCTCGCATCCCCTGTCGCTGCAGTCGCCAACCGTGCAACTGCAGTCGAGCGCATGGTTGCTCGCATAGTTAGTTAAACCGTCGGTCCAAGAAGAAGGACAGGAAATATAGCTGGGCAAACCGGTACCGGAAAAGCACGCGTCCATATTGAGCCAATTTATATCTCTTATATTTCTGACAATTTCCATACCCTCCTGTGCCAAATACGTTCCTGTAAGGCGATCTGCAGAATCAGAGGTTAAAATGTTTATAACAGAAAAAGCGCCGTAGATTCCCACAATCGCGACGGACATAATAAAAATAGAAATAATCAGTTCTATTATTGTAAACCCTCCCGACGATTTAATTAATTTTGAACTAGTCATTTAATATTTTAGACTATTTTACCTCTATAAGCCCGAACGAATTCACTGAAACCGTACGAACGGCCGAATTATCTGAGCGCAACCCTAAAATTATATTAGTTTCGGCATGGGAATAGTGAGCATCGTCTTCCATGTTTATATTTGGATTTGGGGGCCTGAAATTTATGCTGGTGCCCGGGACAATACCGTTACCGTTAGTATCGGCAACTTTTTTTATATACAGGTTTGAATTTTCCTTGCTTATATCAATTATTTGTATAACACAGTCAGTTGCAAGGGTGCCGTTTGCGTCCTGCCTAACCTGGTCGCAAAAAGGATATAATGGGGCAAGACTATACATTTGGTCTCCGTCTACATCGGCGTATACCACATATTTTGTAGGCTGGCTTTCATAATCGACATAAATACCATAGCCTTTTACGGTTATCATTTTGCCGTTTTGGTCGGCTATCGGAACTCCGGACAAACCCAAATCCTGGGTGCTTCTTAAATCCTGCGCCAACTTATAGGTAACTCTTGAAAGGGCAAATTGTTTTTGGATTTTAGGAAAATCTGAAATTACAATCAACGAAAACAAGGCGATGATAAAAACCACGACAACAAGTTCGACGAGCGTTATACCTTTATGCCAACTTTTTAAATTTGGAAAAAATTTGTGTACCATTGAATTATTTGTCCGCCGTAAAGCATCGCCATAAAGGTTCCGGCAATCAAAAATGGGCCAAAAGGTATCTCGCTTTTCAGGCTCTTTTTTTGATAAATCATCAGTATTATTCCTATTATAGCACCAAAGAAGAATGCCAAAAATAGAGCCGTCAAAACATCAGGAAGGCCCAATAAAAAACCCATTAAAACCGCCAGTTTTACATCTCCAAACCCCATTCCCCTTCCCCGGGAAACCAAAAAAATAACCAGAAAAAAACCTGCGGCAACCAGTGCCGCTAAAATAAAATTAAAAAATGTGGCGTAGCCTCCTATTTCTATCTTAAAAGTTTTAAGCAGGTCCCATCGTCCGATCAGTAAATTTTCTGACAGCCGGTATAAAAAAGATATTATGATGGCGGGCAATAAAACTTCGTCCGGTATCAAATAATGCTTCAAATCGTAAACGAATATAACGATTAAAACAGAGGAAATATAAAATAAAAAGGCCACGCTTAAAAACTGGGAAAATGAAAATTGATTTAAAAACGGAAACCTAAAATTTAAAACAGCCAAAAATATCAATGCGGTTGATATCTCTACAAGCGGATACTGCCCGGATATTCTTTTGTGACAATAACGGCATTTCCCTTTAAGCAACAGAAAACTGAAAACGGGGAACAGATCCTTCCAGGACAGCATATGCTTGCAATGCGGGCAGAAGGAACGGCCGGTTATTTTTTCTTCCTGTTCCATCCTGTAAATCGCGCAGTTTAAAAAACTGCCTATGCACAGCCCGAAGACAAGAACAAAAAAATCAATTATAAATTCAAAAACCATTAAATAATTTTACCATTTTCCGTAATAAAAAACACCCCCATAAGGGAGTGTTTTTTGCTTAACTTACAATTAAGATGTACATGTTCCTCCTGCGGCTGCGCATTTGCCAGAAACCAATAATCCCTTATATCCGGTGCTATCCACGCAATATGTCGTACCATCGTTAAGAGGGGCCGTAACACAGAAAGTGCTTGCGTTACCAAAGTATATTGGAGCAACAGATCCCTTATCGCTGTTGGCGATTGCTGTGGCAGGGGCGGTATAAAATACGTTGCCCGAAAAGGATGTATATGATCCTTTATTTGTAGCATCAGAATCATAGTATATGGCAGAATTCGTAAGAATTGTAGCCATATTTCCTTTGATGGCTGCATCCTTACCCTTGTTGATATATCCTGTGACGTTAACCAATACGATAGCAGCCAAGACCGCTATGATTGCAATAACCACGATTAACTCAATGATTGTAAAACCTCTTGATTTATTCATTTTATTATTTATTTTAATTTTATTAATTTTTCTTATCCTCCATAAATAGAAAGATATTTGCCGTAATATCTTTTGCCTCTCGACCTTTACCCCATTAAATGGGGTACGATAAATTTAAACTTTTAAAACGGAAAACAACAATTTACTCTATTTTACAAAATTGAAGCAAGCAATGCAATAGCTACCTGTGGATAAATTACGGACACTGGGTCATAATGGTGGCGCTGCCACAAGGATGAACGGTAGTGTCAATCTCTTCTTTTTCGCCCCTGCTGTCAACACAATATGCGGTATTTATCTTAGCAAATTCGTTGGCGCAAGCCGCCCAGGCCTGATAATTTTGGTCACTGCCAGAAACCCTGCAACACACCCCTTTTGGATTTGAAGTAGCGGTGATGTCGCTGCTATAACAGGGGGCCGTTGGAAGCTGATCCGGCATTTGTGAGATAGTATTTTTAAAAACTGTCCCGCTGCTTTGAGTCGGATCACAAAATCCGTTATATCCGTCTCCATTTTCCGCATTTTCTATATTGTAAAAAACCTCTCCTGCCGGTATCAAAACTGCCAGATTTCCGGAAACATTAGAATCTTTTCCTATGTTTATATACTGGGTGACGCTGAACAGAATAATTCCCGACAAAACAGCGGTTATGGCTATGACAACAACAAGCTCGACAAGCGTAAATCCTTTTTCCATATAATTATTATATAGTTCCCAAGGCTCCATACAACGGCTCTATCACTGAAACTGCTAATAGGGCCACGACTAAACCTAAAAATATTATTAATATAGGCTCCAAGAGGGCCGTGAATGTTTCTATGGCTCTTTTTACCTCTTTATTGTAAAAATTGACTATCTCCATTAAGTTTTTATCCAAGGTTCCCGTCTCTTCCCCGACCTGTATCATCTGCACCACAAATGGCGGAGCATAATTAGGGTACTTAGCCAGAACAGAGCTTATTCTTTCTCCCTGCGAAACTCTTTCTTCTGTTTCTGTTAATATTTCCTTGTAAACAGCGTTGCCGACCGTGTCTCTGGTAATCTTTAGTGCATTATTAATTGAAAGACCCGCTCCGATTAAAGTAGATAAGCTCTCGGCGAATCTAACAAGAAATATTTTTTTAAGAAAACCTCCGAAAAATGGTATTTTTACGGAGAGCTCGTCATACCTGGCCTTTCCTCCTTTGGTTGTAAAATAATAAATGATAAATAAAACTAAAAATATAAAACCCACGACAAGAACCCAGCCGTAGTTTGCCAGAAAAGCATAGAAATTTATCATCATCTGTGTAAATGCGGGGGGCTTTGAAGTTGTTTCTTTCAGCAAATCAACCAGCCTTGGCATAACGAAAAGTATAACTATCGGTATCACCACAAGCAAAACTGCTATAACGAAAATAGGATAAATCATCGCGCTGGTTATTTGAGATGAAATATCCGACTCTCTTTCCAAGTGATCAGAAAGATAGTACAAAGATTCAGAAATTTTACCGGAAGCTTCTCCGGTTTTTATCAAACTGATATAAAAAATATTAAAAATTTCAGGAAAAGTACCGAAAGCTTCCGACAATGGGTTTCCCTCTTCCACCAGCTGAGAAATTTTTATGATTTTTTCTTTAAAGCTGGGGTTTTTAGTCTGGATGGCTAAATTTTTCAAGCTTAAGGTTACGGGAACCCTGGATTGCACCATTACAGCCAGTTGTCTTGAGAATATCGCCAAATCTTTTTTGGAAACCTTGTTTAAAAAACTGATATTTTCGGTACGCAAAATTAAAGGATTTTGCTCCTTTATTGATGTGACAAAGACGTTATACTTTTGAAGGAGAAGGGCTGCCGCCTCTTTAGAGGACGCCTCAACGGTGCCCGTCTCAGTCTTGCCCTCCTTTGATCTTGCCTGATATATATATTTCATTTGGAATTAGCGTAGTAGGTTTCTTATTTCGCCCGGGTCTAAAGCATAATTCATCGCATTGTTCAAAGATATTTCTTTTTTCCTCACCAGATCAACCATGGCCCTGTTTAAAGAAATCATACCTTCTTTAGCGGAAGTTTCTATGACGGCCGGAATTTCATGTATTTTGTTTTCTCTTATCAAATTAGAAACTGCATTGTTGCATATCAAGACTTCACAAACCGGAATAAATCCTCCTTTAATTCTTGGGATAAGCCTCTGAGAAACTATTCCCAAAAGAGAAGATGAAAGCTGAAATCTTATCTGACTCTGCTGTTCGGCCGGAAAAACGTCCACCAATCTATGTATAGTTTGTGCGGCTGAATTTGTGTGCAAGGTTGCAAAAACTAAGTGGCCGGTTTCCGCCGCCGTGATCGTTGTAGCAATTGTTTCCAAATCTCTCATTTCCCCGACCATAATTACATCCGGGTTTTGCCTAAGACTGGCTCGCAAAGCGTTATTAAAATTCAGGGTGTCTATTGCCACCTCGCGCTGGTCAACAATGGCTCTATCGACAGGGTAAGTGTATTCAATCGGATCTTCAACCGTTATAATATGCACCGCTTTCGTGTGGCTTATCTCGTCTATCATAGCGGCAAGCGTAGTAGATTTTCCCTGGCTGGTTGCTCCTGTCACCAAAATAAGACCTTGCGGACGGTTAACAAAATCGTGCAGAATAGGAGGAAGATTAAGATCTTCTATAGTTCTTATTTTCGAAGGAATAAAACGCAGAGCCAAACTGATGCTTCCTCTCTGAAAAAAAATATTGACCCTAAACCTGCCTTTGTCTTCATGCTGATAAGAAAAATCTATCTCTTTTTCTTCCAAGAATTTTTTGCGCTGTATTTCTGACATCACAGAGAAGGCCAGACCTTCCGAATCTTCCGGGGTAATCACTTTTTCCTGACTCAAAGGCACCAGTTGTCCGGTAATGCGGATGTTGGGGACATGTCCGACAGAAATATCCAAGTCAGAAGCCTCTTGCTGAACGGCCATGTCTAGAAGCTTTTTAAAATATGGCAAGTAATCCATAACTTTTTATTTATATTTTTATTATTTTTCTTCCGTGGCCCTGATGATTTCTTCAATTGTTGTCAGGCCGCTTAAAACCTTTAATATTCCCTCCTGCTCCATTGTTAACATTCCTTGCTTCTGAGCTGCTTTAAAAATTAAGCTCTCCAGCGGATTTTTTTGTATCAATTCGGCAAGTTCATCGGACATGGATAAAACTTCGTAAAGAGCTATTCTTCCACCATAACCTGTCATCCCGCACTTTTCGCATCCCTTCGCCGCATATATCAAAAGAGGATCTTCCATTTTTAATTCATCCTTTGCGAACGCAGGGAAACCCTTCACTCTTTCCAAGATATAGCTTCTGATCTTTTCCGTAGGTTTTGTTTTTATTTTACAATAAGGACACAAAGTTCTTACCAGTCTTTGAGAAATAACAACTCTAAGCGTTGACGGGATTAAAAACGATCTCACTCCCATATCCATCAGCCTTGGTATCACGCCTACAGATGAGTTTGTATGCAAAGTCGACAGAACAACATGCCCGGTTAAAGCTGCGTTAACAACTAAGCTGGCCGTTTCTTCATCTCTAATTTCTCCGATCATAATAATGTTAGGGTCTTGCCTCAAAATTTGCCTTAAGCCACGGGCGAAAGTGTATCCTATTTCCGGTTTCACCTGGGATTGGTTAACTCCGGCGATGGAATATTCTATCGGGTCTTCAACCGTAACGATGTTAACAGAATCCTGGTTTAAAATGCGCAAAATCGCATATTGGGTTGTTGACTTTCCCGAACCGGTAGGACCCGTAAACAAGATCATGCCATATGGTTTTTTTATGGCCTCTTTTACAACCTCCAAGCTTCGTCCGGTTAAACCAAGCTCTTCGAAAGATCTTAAACCCGTTGAAGGATCCAAAACCCTAATTTCCACCTTTTCTCCATAAAGAGTCGGAAATGTTGAGACTCTGAAATCAACATCGGCATCATTTATTTTCACCGAGAATCTTCCGTCCTGAGGAACTCTATTTTCATCTATTTTCAAACCGGAAAGGATTTTAATTCTGGCAACAATAGCTAGGTGCACCTTCAGGGGCAAAAATAAGCTTGGCCTCAAAACTCCGTTCAAGCGGAACCTTACATTTAACTTGTCCCTGCTTGGTTCGATGTGTATATCGGAAGCTTTCCCTTCTAGGGCATGGCTTAAAATAACCAAAACCATTTTAATTATAGGCGCTTCTTCGGTCACAACTTCAGACGGCGACTTTTTTTCCAAAACGTTCAATATCTCCCCGCTCTCTCTCCCCAGCTCCTCTAGGGCTTTATTGGTTTCAATAGAAATATTTTTCCGCTGTTTTAAAAGAGATGCTAAATTGCCGGGGGTTATTAAATAAGCCTGATATGAAAAATTTTCCTGGCCGGCTAAAAATCTTAGAGCATTTTGTGCGGAGATGTCTTCAGGATAAACCATCCCGATTTGAACATCTTTCCCGGTCCTTGCTATCGGCACCATTTTATAATTTATTGACGCCTCCTCCGGCATAAGTTCCAAAACATCAGAGGGAACTTCTTCCGCTTTAACAGTTTTTAGCGGAATGCCCAAAACCTTGCTCTTTAATTCAAAAAGTGCGCTCTCTGAAACTATTTTATTTTCCAAAATAATATCCTCCTCTGTCCGGCCGGTATTCTCAGTCTGCTTATTTAAGGCATCCATTTTAGCTTCGGAAAGAAGGCCTTGAGCAAATAATTCTTGTAATAGTTTCATACTTTTTGTGATTACTTTTTATATACCGTTACCGCCATTTTATTGTTTTACTTTTTTGCTGAACTTGGAGGCACTAATTTTTTTACCGCGGTAATGGGTGCCGGCTGATAATATTGAATAAAAGGATTATCCCTGCCTGCCACCACTTCTTTTATATCAGACACAGACAACCCCTTGCTCTCCAGCGTCTTTTTAGCCTGATCCAGGTTGTCAGCTATTATAAATCCATCCTGTTCTATATTGGCCTTGGTTTTAGCCTTGTAACTGTATTGAGGACGAACTCCGGGAGGCGGTTGCAGTTTTTTAAACTGAGCTGAATCAAAAACGCTTAAATCAATACTGACTTTCGGCTTGTTAAAAACTAACACCTGGGAAACTTGTTTCGGGCTGGACAAAAAGACTCCAAAAGAGGTGGCAACCAAAAATAACAGGAGCATTATTGTTATTCCCATAAAAAATACTTTCTGCCTCTGTTTCGGTGATATAAAAACTATTGCCATTTTCTAATAAGAATGAGTTTTTATTTGCAAACTGAAATTATAAGGCGGGTTAGATGAAGACCCGAAAGAAATGCTGGTAATTTCGAAAATTCGCGCTGATCTTTCTAGGGAAATCATAAAACTTTCCAATGAACCATAATCGCCCGACACATCCATAGATAAGCCTATATCCTTAACGATGCCTACACTTGTTTTACCGCCGGCTGAAGATAATTTAGATAAAAATAAATCTTTTACATTTAGTCCGTTAACCCTGGCGGTTTCCTGAAGAAAATAAATTAATTTACCTAAAATAGGATCTTGAGGCAGTGCAGTATCTATTTTATTAACGTCACTCTGCCTGCTTTGCAGGTCTTCGTATGTTTTGCTTATAGCCGCATAATAATCATACTGTGCGCGATACTCAGCTTGTTTCTCGCCTAATTGCGTCTGCAATTGCGAAAATTTGTTATATTCCGGCACTACCAAAAAGAATACCAGCAATAAGATGATAAAAAGTGTTAATGCGATGGCAATTGGACGGTCGATTTGCATTTGCTGATCGCGAGTCTGTGCAGCCTCTCACTTATAAGGAAGACGGCCGGGCGAACTCACTCTTTTGTTTTACTTCTTCTTAAAATTAATAAAAATATAACTGCAATTATAATAATAACAATTCCGACTAACGAAATAATGAGCACCGGACTAACTGCTGATTGGCCTGATTTTCTGCCGGCAGCCGGCGGAGATGCAACTATAACCTTTACGGTATATTTCTGAACAGATCCATCCTCTGCCGTTACTCTGTATGTGACCGGATTTGTGAAATCTTGCGCAGTACCCGAAGCAGGCAAAACAGTAGCTCCGGGAGATATAACTATCGATGGTTTTATATTTGCGGTGTCTGTGCCATAAGGAACATTCAGGGTAACAACGAAGTTTGTTTCATCAACTATCCCGGCGACTTCCGGTGATAAAAGTAAGTGGAACGAAGTTATCAGTTTTTCACTGCTTTGTTTTGCTGTAGAGGCCGACACAGTTGCCGATGGAACCGTTGTTGCAGTCTGGCTATTTGGCGTGCTAGCGGTGCTAGCAGTGGTTGCCGAAGCATTACCTCCGGCCGTAGTAGCCGAGGCCGGCTGTGTTGAAGCCTGCGTCGGAGCTGCTGTAGCCGTAGGGACCGTTAAAGCATTAGCAAGATAGGCGAATATTTTTTGGTCTAAAACCAAATTTATATTAAATTCAATTCTTGCGGAAGATCCGATTGAGGAATTTAACGTTCCTACATCATTAACATATTTATTACCTTCAAAGGTTGCAACTTGTCTGGAAAAAGCATCTAAACTGTCTGCTTCTCCCGACAGCTGCACACCATTATTTTTTTCATCCAGGCTAAACTGCTTGAACCAAACATTAGGCATTGTTTGCGATTGTATAAATGCAAAAACGTTTGAGGCAAATTCATGATTTTTCAAAAGGTTTGTAAAATCAACAATCTTTTTCTGATAACTAATCACGCTTTTCTCCTGGGCTTTCTGTGTCTGGGTACCGACGGTTTGCATCGCCGCAACTTCCTGAACAAGGGCTTTCCTTTGAAGATTATTCTTAGTTAAAAAAATGACATAGCAAAGAACAGCAGCTATCAATAAAGATATCACAAGATAGAATATGACATCCATCCACCAGAATTTCTTGGTTCTTAATTGAAATATTGCCGAAAGATCCATGTTATTATATTATACAATAAATCGACTTTGCCCGCACGTTATTTTTTATGTTTCAAGCCCGCCCATTGCCACGCCTGTCGCCACTGAAAAACTTGGCGCGATTTTCTCCAATGTTTCCCTTAAAATTGGAGGATATAAAAGCTCCGAAAAGCAATTTGGAATTTCAACTTTCTTTTTTAAGGTTTCCGCAAAATACTCTTTAAGGCCCGGCAAAGCAGACGTTCCTCCCGTCAGGTAAATTGTTTCCACTTCCCTTCCTTCCTCCAAATAAAAATCGGCCAAAACTTTTTTTACTTCTGTTATTAAAGGATCAATCAATAGATATAATGTTTTAGAAATTTCTTCTTTAGCAGAAGTAAGCCCTTCCCTGTTTTTTAATTCTTCCGCTTCGGCGTGCCCCAATCCCAAGGCCGAAGATATGCTGTAAGTAAGCTGACTGCCGGCAAAATTAAAACTGTAGCTTTTTTTCAAACTTTTTTTATCAACTATATTGATTGTTGTACTCTGAACCCCTATGTCTATTAAACATGCACAATTTTTATTTTCCCTGACCAGCGACCTGACCAAACCCAATGCTTCAGCTTCTACGGCGTAAAGATCAAAACCCGCCAATTGAGCAATTTTTTGATAATCCTGAATAATTTGATTCGGGATTGCGACCAAAAGTATTTTTAAAGCAGACTTTTTGTCTCCGGGCGTTCCTCCAATTAATTTCCAGTCTAATGTAGTCTCCGTTATCGGCAAAGGAATATATTGGGATGCGTTATAGTAAACCGCGTCCTTAAGTTCGTTTGCATCCATAGGAGGCAATTCGAAAGATGTGCAAAAGGTTGAAAAGTCAGGGATTGAAAATATAACCGCTTTTGTTTTTATTCTGGCTTCATCCAAAACAGCTCTTATCGCCCTTGAAACAAAATAATTAGAAAGCAAATAACTCCCCTTTTCATTACTGCGGAAGGGCTCTTTATACAAGGAGGCAGACTTAATCTCTCCATAATTTTCAAGCGTCTCTCCTTGGCCCCACCTTGATACCTCAACAATCTTTATTGATGCGGTGCCGATGTCAATTCCAACAATTTTCTTAGGAAAAAACATCTTCATCGGATTGGAAAAGATGTTGAGTTTTTCTATGTTAAAATCTCCCAGGAAATTTGAAACCATAAGTTACTTATCGTAGCGCTATAATTGACTTTATTATATAATAAAGTCAATAAAATAACACTGTGGATAACACAAAAGAGTTTCTACTTGATTTATTCTTCCCCAAGTTCTGCTTAGGATGCAAAAAAGAGGGCACATATCTGTGCGACGATTGCCGCGGTATTTTAGATATTGCCGAATTTGATTATTGCCTTTGCGACACAAAACCCATGCGCCTTCCGCCCGATTCAAAATCCGGAAGGTGCCAAAGATGCCAAGATAAAAAATTGTCAGGGCTATACTCCGCGCTCCCCTACAAAGAAAAACAGCTTACCAGAAAATTAATCTATCAATTTAAATACCAGCCGTATTTAAAAGATCTGTCTAAAACTTTGGCAAGCATTTTAATCGAACATTTTGTATTATCGGGAAAAAATACTGATGAAATTTGGGATAATTCCGTTCTGATACCGATCCCTTTAGATAAAAATAAATTAAAAATCCGCGGATATAATCAGGCGGAAGAACTTGGCAAAGAACTGTCAAAAGTTTTAAAAATCCCTTTGGTTTCCGGCAATTTGATAAAAATAAAACCCACAAAGTCTCAAATGGAGCTCACAAAAGCAGAAAGAGAAAAAAATCTAAGCGGAGCCTTCCAAATAAAAAATCCGGAGGAAATGTCCGGAAAGAAAATATTTTTGCTTGACGACGTTTATACCACCGGATCTACAATGCAAGAATGCGCAAAAACGTTGCGCGAAGTAGGCCTTAAAAATATTTGGGGCATCGCTTTGGCGCGTGAGGATTAATTATAATCATATTTAGAATCCAAAAAATTAGATGAGTTCAAGTTGCGACAAGGAGGTTGTATCCTCTGGATACGCCGATGAAGGCGCAACGCAGAAATCAGCAATTTTTTGGCTTCCCGAAGGGCGAAGCGAATTAGGGCAATCTTCTTCGTTGCTTGTCGCTCACAATGCGCAGAGGCATTAGGCTCGCTCCTCGCGCCTCGAATCTTGCCTTAATTCGCTACGCTAAAATGATTCTAATTAATCTTCACGCGCCGGGCGCGCGAGGACTAAAAAGTAATAAAAAAACCCGGACTTGCGTGCTCCGAGTATCGCCGCTATGGGCAAGGAGATTGTGGCTTTCTGCGATCATATGCAATGTGTTTTATTATGCTCATTGCCCCGAGAAAAATAGATGCTGAAAAGATGCAAACCAAAATGTAATCTACGAAAAATGGTACCTTCAGCCCGCGCTCTTGAAGCATGACAATTGTAGGACATGCCATAACTCCAATAGACACCCAAAGCATCTTTCTCTTACCCCAGACCCCCGCTGATACGTCCTTGTCCCTTATGACTCCGATGGTCAGCTGAATTAGTAAACAAATTTCGATTGCTACAAGGGGCCAAATAGTGTATACGAGCAATGGATTGACGTGCACATCCACGATAATCCAAGAAAACATTGTAAGCAGAAAAAATTTGTCTCTGTAGCGATCTAAATTGGCACCAAGCTTGCTTACCGTACCAAGACGTCGCGCCACCTCGCCATCGAGGTAGTCAGTCAAAAGTATTACCAGTCCCAAGAGGACAATTGCGTTAACCCGCTCTCGGTATAAAATAACCACCAACATGAGAGCAAAGCACAGCTTCATGCCAAAAAGGGTTATAGAGTTTGCCAAATGCAGTCGCACCTTACTCGTAATCCATTTGTAGTTCACCGTAATCTCCTTATAAATTGTGAAAGGTCAGAACCGTTATTTAAAACGTGTTTAAATCTTAAAACAAGTTTCGCCTTTAGTCAATAGAGAGACAAACAACAAAAAAGCGCCGCTTATCGGCGCCTTTTGATTTATTTTTTTGCTTGCTAAGTTAAAGATAAAAGAATAATAGAAATAAATGCAAATACTATGCCCAAAAACCCGACTACACTCAACTTTTCATTAAATACCAAAAATCCTATTAAAATTGTAGCCAATAAACTCATAACCGACCACATCGTACCGACTACAGAAAGCTGATTTTTCTGCAAAATAGCGGGCAGCCACAAAAGCTCTGCCACACAATAGGCTATTAGTATAAAAACAATGTAAAATAACTTTGGGCTTAGCGCAAATTTTTTAGACAGAAATTCTCCGACCGCAAAAAATACGGCAGAAGCCATAAGCCAAAAAATATAATTTACAGACAATATTGATTTTAAAATCATAATTTTAGATTATCCTTTATGATATCCTAAATCTGCCGGATTGCTCCCGCCGGAAATAAGAATCATCTCCCCCCCCTTGCCTTCAAATTCTTTGCGCAACAGTTTAACTTCTTGCGCCAGCGCAACTGTCTCCTCTCCAACCTCATATTTGATGTGTCCCTTTGACCAATATTCAACAACCAATTTGCTATCTCCAAAAACCTTCTTAACTCCTTCCTTAATGGCCAGTTGCAAAGCATATTTGCAGGCTAGAAGCTCTCCAAAGTTATTCGTCGTCCCTTCGTCTGCAAAATGGTGCCCCTTCTCATTTAATTTTTCTTTCTGCATAACTTTATGCAACAATTTCTTGCCCATTCTATCAGCAACATTTATTTCAACCCCATTTCCGGCTCCGGTGCCCGAATCAAAATATATTCCATCTTCAACTGCAATATTTTTTAAAGCATAATCGGCCCCGGCATTTAACCAGGCCTCAGCAGCTTCTTCGGACTCAAACCCTTTGTATTTTGCGCCGTTTTTACCCATGACAATTTCCTGACATTCCGGCCAATTATCGGTCACGCCCTTCTTCCCGTCAAACGAATACGCGTAATATTTTCTTTTAGCCATTTATTTATTATTAAAAATTTATTGTTACGGGACTCCCTAACCCGGTGATATAATCGTAGTGCTTGGCGGCCTGACAGTAATATTTGCAGTCGCCATTTTTACCTGAAACAATATCACGGAAATAATCAGAATACGAACTTAATGTTTTATCTGAATAAAGCTTTGCATTGTTTGCTGAAAGCCCCAAAGATTGAATTGCCGCCCATTGCGGAGCTGCATCCGATGTTCCGCCGACCACATACCATTTTTTGTTGCTGTATACGGAAAATCCTGACTGCGGATCTGCGTTATAGGAAACATCGGGAATTGCCCGCATCCCATTGGCTCTTGGAATAGAATAATTTTTCTGGAAACTAGGCTGAGTCTCGTAGGCGCTAACACCTCCACCGCTACCGGACCATGCGGTTTCCTTATTCAACGTTCCGTCACTTTTAAAAGACAAAGATGTACCGCCGACTGCCACAACGTTTGGACTGGCTGCAGGCCACGAAGCGCCCCAGCCGTCGTCTCCCGAAGAAGCAAAAAATACTGCTCCATTTTTACTGACAAAGTGAGAATCTAATGTTTTTTCTTCAACTGTCTCATCTCCTCCCCAACTCATAGAGACTGCAACAACATCCGATCTGCCGGCCGCATAATCAATCGCGCTCAAAAGGTTTGCTCCGCTCGGAGTTTTAGCTTCGACTAAAAGTATTTTTGCATTTGGAGCAATTGCATGAGCCCATTCAACATCTAATGCGGTCTCCCCTGCCCAGCCGGAGTTTGATGAGGTTTTTGGTGCCATTAAGTGCTGTTCAAAACATCCATTTTTTGTTGTGCAATCGGGCAAATTAAAAGCTTTATCAAAAACCGCTAAATCCTTTTCCATTGTTGCATCATTATAAGCGTCGATGATTGCAATTGTTCCATGTCCTCCAGTTTTAGGCAGATTATAAATCTTCTTTATCTGATCGGGAGAAATTCCCTGCGGCGTCTTAGTATCTGCCTTGTAAATATGTATAGGATTTTTCCCCTTATAATTTGAAAAATGGTAGGATGCCGCTGCCTCTTGAGCAACACCGAAAGATAAAAACAAAATTACTAAAAATATAAAATAATTCTTCTTCATCTAAAACATAATTATTTATATTTTTTAATTATACTAGAAAATTAGTCAAAAAGAAATTTCACAAAAAAAGAACCTCCATACGACAGAAGTCATACTGGAGGTTTGCTGTTGCAAAACTTTGGAGTCTAGCTCAAAAAATTTTTGCCGCCTTTGGACCTCTTTAGCCTCCCAAGCAAATCAAAGATAAACTGTGCGCTTTGTTCCTTCGTGCCGCCGCGATTGTGAAATAGTTTTTTATCCCACCCTTTGGCGTGCTCACGGAACCTTTTTTGCTCCTCTGCTCGCCATTCTGTGCGAAACGCCTTAACATCAACTTCCTCCCAAAAAGGCGACACGTTCTTGTTAACAAAAATACCGAGCGCTGACGTATCGATTTCCATCAGTACCATATAGAGTACCACAAATAAATATGAGAGGCTTGCCATACAACAGGTGCCACATAAAGCGTCGGGGTACTTTAACGACGCAAAACATCCCAACAAACAGACGGAGAGCACTATTACCAGAAGGCGCAACAATGGAGAAAGGTGGTCATCTAAAAGCCTCACATAAGTCAGAAAGGCATCACTGGCCTTAATAATCTTCTGCTGGGTAGCCGGCTGATCTGGTTCTTCGGATGATAGCTCGATCCAGTCTGGCACCTTAATAGCGTCTCTCATTTTTTGGTGTCTTGTAAGAACGATATCTAATGCCTTTGAATAAATGAGGTCATAGGCTACGCCGATTACCACGATCCACGCCGCCGTAGCAATCACCTCAAATTTTTCGGTAAAGTGAATATCATTATCGAAGATAATAAATCGCCAGAATATTGCGATGCCAATAACCCTTGGTATGGGCAATAAAAGCATCCGCCAGCACTTTAACATGGTTTCCCATCTGACCTTCATGCGCTCTCGCCATATTTTGCTCTCGCCATGCTCCCTTCTAAAAAAAATGTGGTTTTTCCCCTGCAGGCAAATTTCCACCGCAATCACAAGGATGACGAGACTAAATGCCATCCATACTGCACGCCATACTATTTGTAGTGTTTGCATTTTTCGCTCCGCCTTTCCATGGTTTTTGTTTGCTAAAAATCCAAGCTAACTATCAACGAGCTAGATATTTTCTAGCATATAATTTTTATCATGTCAATACATATATTATTACAAAAGCTAAAACAAAAAACTGCTTTTTAGGCAGTTTTTTTAAAAAAATCAAACTTAGTTATTATCAACATGATCGCGGATAACCTGCATAAATTGCTTGCCAAATTGTTTTAGCTTAAGATCGGCCACTCCATAAATTTCCAGAAAGGCTTCCGAAGTTTCCGGCATGTCCTTAGCCATTTGGATAAGAGCCTTATCTCCAAAAACCACATATGGCGGAACGTGCAGGCGGGAAGCCTCCTGCGTCCTCAGTATTTTTAATTTTTCAAACAATACCCTATCATAAACATCATTTTCAAGATCTGGTTGTTGCGACAATCTGGCTTTTACTCCGCCCATAAAAGAAGACAACTCTGAATTAATCTTAAGCGAGGGCTTCTCCACACACTTATCGCAATTTCCGCAGTTCCCTTCCTTATAATCTTCGTTAAAATAGTTAAGCAAAAATTTGCGCCGGCAACTGTACAAATTTCCATAATTCAAAACCTGATTAAGATTTTCCTGCGCTTTTTCCCGCTCATCGTCATCTTTTATATTATTAATAAAATAATCCTGCTTGAATTTATCGGCATACGAAAAAAACAACACACACCTTGCGGGCAGCCCGTCTCTTCCGGCACGGCCGGTTTCCTGATAATACCCCTCAATAGATTTTGGCAAGCTGTGGTGAATGACCAACCGCACATCGGGCTTATCAATTCCCATGCCAAAAGCAATGGTGGCAACAACAATATTAACCTGATCTTTAATAAATTTTTCCTGATTTTCTTTTCTGGTTTTAGCATTTAAGCCGGCGTGATACGCAACAGCGCTCAAACCGTGGCCATTCAATTTATCAACCATCGTTTCAGTATCATTTCGCGAGAAACAATAAATAATTACGCTGGAATCTTTATGTTCGCGAACAAGACCGAGGATAGAAGTAAAAGAATCTTTTTTAGGTAATACCTCATAACTTAAATTTGGCCGGTTAAAACTGGAAATAAACATTTTGGGATTTTCCAATGAAAGCTGTTTTACAATATCTTCCCGCACATCTTCGGTGGCAGTGGCTGTCAACGCAATAATAGGAATGCCTTCAAAATTTTGGCGCAACATCGCTAAATTGCGGTAGTCCGGCCTAAAATCATGACCCCATTGCGAGATACAGTGTGCCTCATCTATAGCAATAACATTAATGCAAAGCGTATGTAAAAAATCTTCAAATCCCGGAACGCTGAGTCTTTCGGGAGCTATATAAATAATTTTTAGTTTACCGGCTAACGCGCGATCCATAACTTCGGCGATTTTCTTTGGAGTAAGGCTGCTGTTAATAAAATCGGCCGCGATGCCGTTTGCAGTCAGCGAATCCACCTGGTCTTTCATCAACGAAATAAGCGGAGAAATAACAATTGCGACGCCCTCAAGTATTAAAGCCGGCAACTGAAAACACAAAGACTTACCCCCACCCGTGGGCATTAAAACTACAGAATCATCTCCATCCAACACACGTTCAATAATTTCCTTCTGAAGCGGACGAAAAGTATCGTACCCAAAATATTTTTTTAGTAAATTCTCCATGTTCATATTGTAACCGTTATTCTAAAAAAATACAGCTTCACTTAACAAAAAAATCTCCTCAAACGGAGATTTTATAAGCGGAGGAGGTGGGACTCGAATAGTTGCCCGAAGGCATCGCCTCCTCGTCGAACTCGTCGCGATTCGGGGAGTGGGTTCTCGTCAAACCTCCTCAATTTAAAAATGCCAGCGCATTTAGCACTGGCATTTCTCAGCGGAGGAGGTGGGACTCGAACCCACGGATCCCGTGAAGGATCACAGTTTTCAAGACTGTTGTAATAGCCACTATACGACTCCTCCGTGTTTACTTTTATCATATAAATTAATTTTTAGCAAATTGACTTTAGGGGTTTTAAAGGATAGAATAAAAAAAATTGGAGGAGTCGCATAACGGTATTGCAAGAGATTGCTAATCTCTGCCCCGTAAGGGGCCTGTGGGTTCGATTCCCACCTCCTCCGCCTTCGGTCCGCCAAGGCGGACCTACGGCGGGACAAAGTCCGCCAGTAGGTTTGCGACGACGACTTACGTCCTCATAGCTCAATGGATAGAGCGCAACCCTGCGAAGGTTGAAATGCAGGTTCAACTCCTGCTGGGGACACATAGAAATTCAGGGGCGCCAGAGGTGCCTATGAATTTGTATAAATCACCAGTGTGACGCGAAACTGCTCCCCGAATCGCGACGAGCGGGGTCCTCTTTGGGGACGAGGAGGCGATGCCTTCGGGCAACTTTTCAACTCCCGCTGAGGACACAAAATGAATCTCAAAAAAATAATAATTTTTATAATAATTCTAATCGGCTTAGCAATAGCTTGCGCCGTTTTGCTATATTCCAATAAACCCACCCTAGTAATTGTTCAGGATAAACAAATAACCGACAGCACAAAACCATTTGTCATTAAAATTTCTTACCCTTATATTTCCGGACTTGATGATTTTAACCAAAAAGCAAAAGCTATTGTTGATAAAGAAATAAGCGATTTTAAAACTAATTCTTTAGCAAATGATGAGGCCGTAAAAAAAGTAGACCCCGCAGATTACGCAAAATATCCGAGAGAATATGAGCTGGACATCGGTTATGATAAAGGAGAAATAGACAATAATATTATAAGCGTAGTTTTCAATATTTATAATTTTGAAGGCGGAGCGCACGGGTCAGACTACTCAATCCCGCTAAATTATAATCCAAACCTGCCGGCTAACGGGAAAAAAGATATCGCCTTGGCAGACTTATTCCCTAATGATAAAAATTACCTTCAAAAAATTTCTGCTTATTGCATCGAAGAGTTGAAAAAGCAGATGGCTGCAGGCGGGATAACCGACTACACAGATAACAGTTGGCTAAGCGCCGGGGCTGGACCTAAAGCAGAAAATTATTCCGTTTTCCTAGTAAACAAAAATAATATAACTTTTTATTTTCAAAAATATCAAATCGCAGCAGGAGCAGCAGGTGATTTTAAGGTAACGATGCCAAGGTAAATTTGCGCACTCAAAGTATCAAAAAATCCGCGGTTTACTTCCGCGGATTTTTATTGACTAAATTATAATTAGTGATATTGTATATATACAATAGAACAGTTCTGTTGTTAGCGCACATTGAAAAGGAGGCATGTTATGCCAGCGAAAGTACTGCCTGATAAGAAGAGATTCGGGCTATTCGAGCAATATATGCTGAAAGAAGGATTCAAGAAGCTATCCTCTGCAGAGTTCTCCGGGTCTTACGCCAGACTGGGCTTGCAGGCGCCAAGACAAAGAGAAGGCCGCGAGACCGGGTTTGTATTTACAGCCAATGGACTGACGGTTTGTGTTTGGACAACTTTTCTGGAAAACGAAGGCCAGGCGAGAGAAGAAGACGCCGGCTGGGTAGTGATTACCGAAGGCGACAAACCTAGCTATTACTCCCATCCCATGATGCGCACCGAAGGATTCTTGAGAAAACTCTTCAGGAGCGCCAAAATTGCCAAGGAAAGAGTTTTGAATCGGCCGCTTTGCCCGGATTGTCGCGCTTTCATGAAAATAACCAGAGGGCCGAGTCTCAAAACAAGGTACTGGAGCTGCACCGGGAAAACGCGATTGCATCACGTGCAAACCCTACCCTGGGATTTCGGACTTTCAGACGAATCAATTATTTTCCTAAAAGCTTTGCGCAAAGCCAGAAGGGATTATCGCACAAGTCTGAAAAAAAACGGGAAAACAGTTGTCCCCGCAATGCTCACACGCAAACCGTGGCAGCGCACTCAATTAATAGACCGCACATGACCTCGTATTTCGAGGTTTTTTTATTGTCTTAATTGCTCAGCTTTGGTAAGATATATTCATACATGGATGCAGTTACACTTCAAACATCAGTAGAAAAAATTCCCAGAATTGGAATTGCCTACGCAAAAAAACTAAAAAAGTTCGGCATAAAAACTGTGCAGGATCTGCTTTTTTATTTCCCGACAAGATACGACGATTTTTCTGAAATAATTTCAATCAAAGATGCTAAACAAAGGTTAGGAGATGTCGTTTGCGTCCAAGGAAGAATCACCGACATTGAGAGCAGTCACACATGGAAAAATTTTGTGAACTTAACGCAAGTGACAATCCAGGACGATACTGCCGAAATTAATGTTGTCTGGTTTAATCAGCCATACCTTGCAAAATCCTTAAAAGAAGATGATTTTATTTGCTTGGCCGGAAAAGTCAGTTTGGGCAAAGACGGTCTTTTTTTTAACAGCCCCGCCTACGAAAGAATAAATGATATCGGTGAAAATGACGAACTCACCCATACGGGCAGAATTGTGCCGGTTTACTCTGAAACAAGAGGCGTGACCTCGCGGTGGCTAAGATATATCATAAAGCCACTGCTTTACAGATTCGCCGAACAAATTCAGGAAACTTTGCCCAAAGAAATTATAAAAAAATACAAATTTTTGCCTATACAAGAAGCCGTTTGGCAATTGCATTTTCCTGATTCATTCGAACATGCCGATGCGGCAAAGTCGCGCTTTTCTTTTGAAGATATTTTTTTAATACAGCTCAATGTTCTAAAAGAAAAGATAAAATTAATGCAAAAAAAGGCCGCCGCCTGCCCGATGAGCGCAGACCTAATGAAAACTTTTACCGACTCTTTGCCTTTCCAGCTTACCGATTCGCAAAAAAAATGCGCTTTTGCAATTTTAAAAGATCTGGAAAAAACTGTTCCAATGTCCCGGCTGCTGGAAGGAGACGTGGGCTCAGGCAAAACCGTTGTAGCCACAATGGCGGCCCTAAGCGCGGTAAAAAATGGCCATCAGGTTGCATTTATGGCACCGACGGAAATTTTAGCCAAACAACACTTCAGGTCTGTTTCAGAAATGTTAAAAAACTTTAGTGTCAGTGTTGGAATGATGACCGGCAAAGACGCCAGAATATACCGAGATGGCGAAACTTTCGAGGTATCCAAAAAAAGCTTCAATGGAGATTTGGAAAATGGGCAGATAGATATTGCGATTGGGACCCATTCTTTAATACAAAAAGGTGTCATCTTTAAAGATTTAGCTTTGGTGATTCTGGACGAGCAACACCGATTTGGCGTAGAACAGCGCGACCATCTTATAAAAAACAAAAAGTCAGTCCCCCATTTGCTTTCCATGACAGCCACCCCGATTCCGAGAACATTGGCTCTTACTGTTTACGGAGATTTGGATTTGTCTTTAATAGACGAAATGCCTGCAAATAGGAAAAAAATAAAAACGATTCTCGTAGAGCCGTCGCAACGCAAGGAAGCTTATGATTTCATAAGAAAGGAGGTTGAGGGCGGAAAAGGTGTTTTTGTTATTTTCCCAAAAATAGATTCTTTGGCCACAAAAGCAAAAGAGGCATTAGAAAAGGGTGGCCCCGTGACAGGCTCCTTCGCTCCACAAAATTACGATTTAGGGCGCTTGGGGATAAATGAGGTGAAAGCACTAAAAGAAGAATACGAAAGATTATCGAAAGAAGTCTTCCCGGATCTAAGGATTACAATGCTTCATGGAAAAATGAAAGCCGCAGAAAAAGAAAGGATAATGCTGGATTTTAAAAAAGGAGAAATTGATATTTTACTTTCAACCTCAGTTGTTGAGGTTGGAGTTGATGTTCCGAGGGCCACAATTATGATGATAGAGGGCGCAGAGCGTTTTGGCCTTTCACAGCTTCACCAGTTCCGCGGAAGGGTTGGCAGGTCAGACATGCAGTCTTATTGTTTTTTGTTCACCACAGACCCGAGCATGCTCAACAGAAAAAGATTAAAAGCTCTGGTCGATTCAAACAACGGGTTTGAACTGGCCGAAAAAGATTTAGAAATTCGCGGACCAGGTTCTCTTTACGGAACTCAGCAATGGGGAGTTCCGGACATAGCCATGCAAGGACTATCAAACATATTTCTGGTAGAAAAAACCAGGACCGCCGCAAAAGAAATCTTGGAAAAAGATCCCGAACTTAAACAGTATCCGGAATTAAGAGAAAGATTGAAACAATTCCAAACCAGAATCCACTTCGAATAAAAAACACCGCCCTCCGGCGGTGTTTTTAATTACTTATTTTCTTACTTTTTCTGTTACCCAAAAACGTCGTTCGCTCAACTCACTCCTTCAAAACCCTCGGTTTTGAATAATTTCCTACACGGGGAAATACCCAATTTCCCCGACCCCCTTTGTCGTTTCTGGGTTACTGAAAAATTACTTTCGTACTTTTTCAGTAACCCAGAAACCCATATAATTCCCTGTCATTAAACGAATCTGAGCGTCTAGGGAAGGTAGCGAACCGAATAAAATTAAAGTTATCGGCAAAAATATCCATTGCAGAAAAACGGTGGATCTTTTCCATAATCTCAAATACCATTTAATCGTCTTTGGTATCGGCGGCAAAAGCATTGTACTCAATATTGCAGATACAAGCATGCCAAGCATTGAAATTGTCATTATCTGGCTGGTCAAAATCGGCAGGTTAAAAGATAAAACTGAAAAATTAAATTTCTGGCCCCCTAAAAGTATCGGCAACCATCCCAGCAGAAACAGCAGAAGGGCTGCTGTAGCCCAAGACCAAAATCCATCTAAAATTGTATAAAGATGGCCAATCTTGTGCCACAAAGATATTTTTTTATTATTTAAAAAACCAAACATCATATATGGAATTTCCGCGCATCCCCAGGCCCAGCGTTTCTGCTGCTTATATTGGTTTAACATTGTGCGCCAAAAATTCTTTGCCATTACAGCATCCATAGAAACCAAGTAGTAAAGAGGTATAACTCTGTAGTTCCCGTCGTATTTCAAATAAGCTCTCCAAAAAATACGGGAATCGTCCGATACCACATTTGTGGGGTAGCCGACATCAAAAAATACTTTGGCCGGGGTTGAATGCGATGAATAGGTTGTAAGCTTCTCAGACCTCTCCTGCTGAATCATTTGCCAAAAAGTATTGGAGGTGGACACAACTCTTGAAAACGCACTGGCGGACCAAATATTGTTGTTATAAACAGGAATTGGCTGATAACTGGCATACATGGCATCTTTCTCCTTCAGATAATACCAGGTTAAGCAGGAAAAATATTGAGGGAAAACTTTTGTGTCTATGTCAAAAGTAGAAATTAAAATATTTTCGTAGGGTATTTTTAATTTATCGATAATTTTTTCCTTAACCTCCTTACCCGCGAAAGCGGTATTAGAACCCTTCCCGCTTATCTCCCCCTCCACGTCGGCAGAATGGACGGAAACCAAAAACTTATAAAACTTATCCGAATAACTTTTGGCAATTTCATTTGCCTGATCTTCAAAAACTTTACCGGCCCGGGCCTCTACGGCCAAAACAATTATCATTTTTTCTTTCGGGTAGTCAGATCTTATCAGCGTTTCCATGCTTTCTAAAATAAGATCCTTGCCTTCTTTATATGTGGGCAAAATAATTACGTGGTATATATCTTTCCAGTCGGGGGACCCTTCGGGTCGTTTGAGCTTTTTCAACTCCTTCAGCCAATCCTTTCGCATATTGCTTTTAACTTTCTGGTAACCAACCAATTGATGCAAGGAAAAATAAAATATTCTTATAAGGTAATAAAAACAAAAGCATATTATAAATACTGAAACCCACGAAGGCAGCAACCACGAAAAAATGAGTACGCCAAAAAGAGTACCCAAGCTTATTATCCCCGGTATCATTTCAAAAAACCTATATAACATTCTATCTCTTGGATTTTTTATATCCGAGGCCTTAGAGATATCTAAATATTCACTTTTTTCCATTAGAGTAACGAGCGGGTAAATCATCTTATCCGCTACATTTAAAATTGTGGCCCAGGGCCACAAAAGATAATTATAGCCAGTTTTAGAAGCCAAAAAATTAGATGAGTTCAAGTTGCGACAAGGAGGTTGTATCCTCTGGATACGCCGATGAAGGCGCAACGCAGAAATCAGCAATTTTTTGGCTTCCCGAAGGGCGAAGCGAATTAGGGCAATCTTCTTCGTTGCTTGTCGCTCACAATGCGCAGAGGCATTAGGCTCGCTCCTCGCGCCTTGAATCTTGCCCTAATTCGCTTCGCTAAAATGACTCTAATTATTTTTTGTGGCCCCAATGGGATTTGAACCCATGTTCTTGGCTTGAAAAGCCAGTGTACTAGACCAGGCTATACGATGGGGCCATGTATAAATTAATTAAATATTAGCTTAAAAATTGAGAAAAAGCAACCCTTCGACGGGTTCAGGGTGAATAAAAAAACTCCTGAATGTGGAGTTTTACCGTGTGAATTGCCCGCCGGCAACTCAATTAGGCATGTTGAATCTCAAGGAGAGAAAGTGGAACGGTCGACACGCTTTTTGAGCGAACGTGCGAATATGACCATAGATAGCAACTATACAGGAATAGATAATGAACGCGATTACAGCAAAACCCAAAATAATAACCACAAAGATTACCGCGACCCAATCTGCTATGGGGCCAAAAAGATACACATCTTCCGGAACTGGTCCATTTTGTTCAACCATAATTTTATCGTGCCTTTCTCAAACAATTTTTAAAACAGCTACCGTATTTATACCAGAATCTTGAAAAAAGACAAGGTTTTATGTATAATTATGGGGCATGAAAATTTTAGCTATCGAAACATCTTGCGACGACACCGGAATTGCAATTTTAGAGGTTAAGGGTAATAAAAACCCTTCTTTTGGCGTACTCTCAAATATTATTGCCTCGCAAATAGAAGTTCACCAAAAATACGGAGGAGTTTATCCCATGATGGCAAAAAGAGAACACCAGCTAAATTTAGTCCCTGTTTTAGTCCGGGCATTAAAAAAAGCTAAACTATTAAAAATAAGTTCCAAGCCTCAATCCCCTGACGTAAAAATACTGGAAAAAATATTTGAGCGGGAACCGGAGTTGCTCAAAAAAATTATTCCTTTTCTAAAAAAATACAAAAAGCCAAGCGTTGATTTTATTTCGGTCACAAACGGACCGGGATTAGAACCGTGTCTGTGGACCGGCGTTAATTTCGCAAAAGCTCTTTCTTTATTTTGGGATATTCCCGTTATTCCGGTAAATCATATCGAGTCTCACATCCTGGTAAATCTTCTTGAAAACCCAGGAATTAAATTTCCCGCGATTGCTTTGGTTGTTTCGGGTGGACATACGCAGATAATTTTAGTTAATGGAATAAAAAAGTATAAAATCCTAGGAGAGACAAGAGACGACGCAGCCGGTGAATGTTTTGATAAATGCGCCAAAATTTTAGGACTTGGCTATCCCGGAGGTCCTATTCTTTCAAAAATGGCCGAGGGCATAGAAACTAAAAGAGCTCTGCCCCGCCCGATGATAACCACCAAAGACTATGACTTCAGTTTTTCCGGATTAAAAACAGCCGTTTTATACGCCGACAGAAAAGTTGAGAATAAAACTGACGAATATAAAAAACAAATGGCAGCTGAAGTCCAGCAGTCCATAATAGATGTTTTGGTTAAAAAAACCATAAAGGCCATAAGAGACTTTGACGCAAAATCTTTAATTTTAGGCGGAGGCGTTTCGGCAAACCAAGAATTAAGAAAACAATTTAAAAATAAATTGGAAAAAGAATCTCCAAATACAAAATTTTTAGTACCAAAGCCAAATTTATCAACCGATAACGCCGTTATGACAGCCATAACCGGTTTTTATCATAAAAAAGACACCAAAGACTGGCAAAAAATCCAGGCCGACGGTAATTTACGAATTGGATAACCCTCTTTCGCCAAGGTTTCGGAAGGGTTGTTTTCTGCAGAAAACAAAAAAAGAAGCGGTCCGAAGTTCTCCTCTGAGATTTATTCGACCGCCATGGATTTAAGCTATGCCATTGACCTTGGCCCATGCAAATTACGAAGCCGCCTCGATGGCAGCTGGTTGATTGTCCCGCACGTCGGACACTGCCAAAACCTAGATTCGCAGTAATCTCGCTTGAATTTCACGCTTGATTTCAACTGTTCGCGGGAGCATCTTGCACAAAGGAGCATAACAGGTTTTCTGGGGAACACCGTCACAATCCAACCGATCAGTAAGAATAAAAACACTCCGACAAAACCACACTTGCCCAACACCTCGTGACCATGCTTTGCAGCTGCAAGTCCGCCAAAAGCAGACAGAAAGGTCAAGATCACAAAAATATCAGCCTTTGTAATGGTTATCTTTTTCATAATTATCCTTTCGGTATAATAATCCCTCCGAGTTTTCAATTTGCTGGTTTGCTAACGTGTTATTTTTACCAATAATAAGTATTTACGTCAAGGGTTTACCAGAGATAAAAATTCTGATAAAATGGATAAAGTAAAACATATGGAACTACCAACGGCCTATAACGCAAAAGAGGTTGAAGATAAAATTTACCAGCTTTGGGAAAAAAGCGGTTTTTTTAATCCCGACAATCTCCCCTCTCGCCACAAAAAACCTTTTACCGTAATAATGCCCCCTCCAAATGCCAACGGATCCCTGCACATCGGACATGCGCTTTTCGTAACTCTAGAAGACATAATAATCAGATACCAAAGGATGAAGGGCAAAAAAGCTTTATGGCTTCCGGGAGCAGACCATGCCGGTTTTGAGACACAGGTTGTTTACGATAAAAAACTGGAAAAAGAGGGAAGAAACAGATTTCAAATACCACCGGCCGATCTTTATAAAGAAATTTTCGATTTTACACTAACCAACAAGAAAGTGATGGAGCACCAGATAAAAAAACTGGGAGCTTCGTGCGATTGGTCGAGAGAAAAATTTACCTTAGACGAAAATATTATAAAAGTTGTTTACGAAACTTTTGAAAAGCTGAAAAAAGACGGCTTAGTTTACAAAGGAAAAAGAATTGTAAACTGGTGCACCAAACATCAGACTTCTCTTTCCGATGTTGAAATAAAATACGAAGAAAGAACCGATCCCCTATATTTTATTAAATATGGCCCGCTGGAATTAGCCACCGTAAGACTTGAAACAAAATTTGGAGATACGGGCGTGGCAGTTAACCCAAAAGATAAAAGATACAAAGACTATATCGGCAAAGAGATAGAGATTGATACAATTTCCGGCAAAACAAAGATTAAGGTTGTTGCCGACGAGGCCGTTGACCCAACTTTTGGAACCGGGGTTGTTAAAGTTACTCCGGCGCACGACCAGGTTGATTTTGATATCTGGCAAAGGCACATGAATGAAATTCCCGGCCCCATACAAGTTATCAATAAATACGGAAAATTAAACGAGCTCGCCGGAATATACAATGGAATGAAGGCCAAAGAAGCCAGAGAAAAAATTGCCGAAGAAATGGCGCAAAAAGGCCTTTTAGATCCCGCCAAAACCCAGCACGACTATAAACACAATGTCGCCCTTTGCTACAAGTGTGGAAGTATAATAGAGCCTATGCTTTTAGACAATCAATGGTTTATAAAAATGACCGAGAAACCAAGCTCGGGAGGATTGTCGCTGAGAGATTCGGCCGTAAAAGCCGTTAAGAGCAAGAAAATAGTTTTTATTCCCGCACGAATGGAAAAAGTATTTTTGCATTGGATGAAGAACCTGAGAGATTGGAACATTTCCAGACAAATTACCTGGGGCATCCCTATACCCGGAGACGAAACCGGACAAGTTTTTGATACGTGGTTTTCATCAGGACAATGGCCGTTTGCAACCCTAAAGGCAGGACCGAAAGGAGACTTCGAAAAATTTTACCCTACAGATGTTATGGAAACGGGCTGGGATATTTTGTTTTTCTGGGTGGCCAGAATGGTTATGCTTGGAACATATGTGACAGGAAAAGTTCCGTTCAAAACCGTTTACCTACATGGCTTGGTTAGGGACAAAGAGAAACAAAAAATGTCCAAATCAAAAGGAAACGTGATTGATCCTTTAGGAGTTATGGATTTATACGGAACAGACGCGCTGAGAATGGCCTTAATAGTCGGCAACACTCCGGGAAGCGATCCTGTTATTTCTGAGGACAAAATAAAAGGTTACAGAAATTTTGCCACAAAAATATGGAATGCTTCGCGCTTTGTTTTAATGAATTTGGAAGACTATAATCCAAAAAATAAAATCCAATTAAGCGCAAAAGATAAAAAAACTCTTAAGGAATTTCAAAAACAGGTGAAGGAAATAACGAAAGAGATGGAAAGCTTTAAGTTTTATGGCGCCTCCGAAAAGATATATCACTATTTCTGGCACACTTTTTGCGACAAAATTATCGAAGAGCAAAAGCCGTTCCTGCATGGAGAAGATAAAAAGAAAAAAAATGCCAGCCAGCACCTGCTGCTTACGCTACTCTCAGAATCGCTCAAACTCTTGCACCCGTTCATGCCTTTTATAACTGAAGAAATCTACCAGCAGCTGCCTACTTCCGGTAAAAAAAGTTGCATAATGATAGAAGAATGGCCGAGCTAAATATTAAATTAGAAGAATAGAATTCAAAAAATAGAAACGATGGACTATAAAATAATAATATATATAATTTTCGGCATATTGCCCAGCTTAACCTGGCTTTTCTATTATCTGACAAAAGATTTACATCCCGAGCCCAAAAGAATGATTTTAAAAGTATTTCTCTGGGGAGCGCTGATAACTGTGCCCGTGTTCTTCGTACAAATCGGCCTTTCATATTTATTAGCTCAGGTAAACTCCGGGTCAACAACAGGTGGGATATTATACAGCATAATCTATTGGTTTTTGATAATAGCTCTCTCGGAAGAATTCTTTAAGTACTTGGTTGTTAAAGTAAAAGTAGTAAACAATCCAAACTTGGACGAACCCTTGGACATAATGCTATACATGGTAGTGGCCGCTTTGGGTTTTGCCGCCATAGAAAATGTTCTCTACCTCTTCGCCCCTGTGGGCCAGATGTCTCTCAACGATTTATTGGGCAGAACTTTAATTATAGATCTTGTAAGATTTATCGGCGCCACCTTCCTGCACACATTATGCTCGGCAGTTATAGGTTATAACCTGGCAATTTCTTTCTACGAAACTAAAAAAAGATACTTTTTCTCGGCCTTGGGAATATTTCTGGCCGTGGCCTTGCATGGACTCTATGATTTCTCTATAATGACATTAGACGGCTATATAAAGTTTGCCATTCCCGTAATCATTATAATAACACTCGCCTTTCTTGTATTCTCCGGGTTTGAAAAACTTAAAAAAATGAAAAGCATCTGTAAAATTTAAATATTAAATTGTAAAGCGCTTAGCATACGCTCACAAATTATGGCTACAAAAAAAACAAAATTAACAGTTTCCGCCGAGGAGCCTGAAAAAATAGAAGAAGCTCCGGCCAATAAAATATTTGAGCAAGAAGGAGAGCTAGTAGTGGATGTTTACGAAACAAATGACAATTTTGTAGTTTTAGCCGCAATCGCCGGGGTTCAAATAAAAGACCTGGATATCTCCCTGGAAAAAGACATGATGGTTATAAAGGGAGACAGGTGCGACCCGCATGATCACCCGGATAAAAAATACTTTTACCAGGAATGCTATTGGGGCCCATTTTCCAGAAAGGTTGTTTTGCCCGAAAATATCGACATAGACAAAGCTGATGCTCAAATTGATAAAGGTATTTTAACGGTAAAAATCCCAAAGAACGAACCGGGAACAGGAAAAATCGGCATAAAAGCTTCTTAATAAACATATAAAAACCGTCCTTATTAAGGCGGTTTTTTGTTGTGCCGACGGTGGGACTCCGCCCCGCTTCGCGGGGCTAGAACCCGTCGCCCTTCGGGCTCCTTAAAAACCTCTCGGTTTTTAATATTTTCCTACACGGGGAAAAATCCTTTTTCCCCGACCCCCTTTTTGGGTTCGAGTCCCACCGCACAAATTAAAAAACCCACATTTTGTGGGCATTTTAATTGGTGCCGGCGGTGGGACTCGAACCCACAATTCTTGCGAAACATGCTCCTAAGGCATGCGCGTATTCCAATTCCGCCACGCCGGCATTATCATACGCGATTTTGCAACCGCGTATGTCCATTATAGGGTATAGAGGGATATAAAGTCAAAAGACTTGACATGGCATAGGTTCTATGCTATAATATACTTGTAATAAGCTCATTGAAAATTAGGTTGTTTCGTCCTAACGCGGATGCGTTGGGCAACTGTATTTTCTGTGGGCTTATAGGAAAAAGGAACGAAGATGAACTGGAAAAAGGCACTCAAAATCGGTGGTAGCTTGGTGTGCGTGATCGTGGCGTTGCTGCTCATCTGGGCGGCTTACGACCTCTTCGGCGGTAGCAAACCCGCCAAGGTCGTTTCGCCTGAAGTGATCGCTCTGCAGAAGCAGTGCGAATCGCTGGCCAAGCAGAACACGGACCTGCAGAAGCTCGTCGCCGAAACCTCGGTAGCGGCCAAGCAGGCGGCCGACACTGCGAACAAGGCCATTACGATGGCCAGCAAGGCGCCGGTGGTGCAAACGGCTCAATCAGCCCCCCGCCAGAAAGTCCAAATGGTGCAGACACCTGCCCAGCAAGTCAATCCGGCAGTCCAACAGGTCTTGGGTCAAGTCGGCGGTAACAATGACATGATCCTTGAAATGCGGACTGGCCGACCGGCCATTATCCATGAGCTCAATGAGAGCATGGAAAATGGTACCCGGGCCCGCAATGGTTCGGCTATGTCCCGGACCTACACGCAATTCGATCTGGAACGGGCGAAGGAAAAGGAGTTCCAGCTCAATGACGTGGTCAATGACCTGCGCAACAAAATCAGAAGCTCAGAGCACTCATTGGTCGGGATCAAAAAAGACACCGACGGTGAACGCAGTCTGAGCATGAGGTCCTGGGGACGCAAAAAGATCTTGCAGACGCAAGACAAGGTCGCAGAATTGCAAGAAAAATTGTCCCAAGGATTGTCCGACCTCCAGGCTGCCAGTGACGACGTTGCCCAAATTAACCGGGCTCTGGCTCATCACTAAGCCCGCTGAGGGCAGGAAGAAACAACGAAGACATAAAGTCTTCCCACATCACAAAGGTGCAGAAGCACCTCAAGCGCTCAATTGTCCTACAACAATCACGGAGCGCTTTTTAATTATTAAATAATAAATATCTACAATAACCCACTCTAGATATATAGCTAGAAAAAGAGACCCTCTACAAAACCTTTCGCGGAAGTTGCTAGGATAAGAATAACTACACCAATAACAGCAGCGACTAAGGCTGTTTTCGCTGTAGACATCATCGAAGGGTTGGCAGTAGAAGCTATATACATAATACCGGCTACCACAAAACCGATGATTGCCAAACTTTCACCTAGTCCTTTAAGGTTGCCCGCCAAATTATCAACCATTTCTTTTATGGAAGTTTGCGCGTGCGCGATAATCGGAAAAGCCACCACGACCAACAATAATACCCCCAACGATAGAAAAATGAAGCCTAATGTTTTTTTATTCACCTTATTCTAATAAGCTTATATTTTACTTGTAAAAATTTCGCTTACTATTTTTATATTTTTTAAATTAGATTTTAATGTTAAATTCCAAAAATCCCCCCGACAAAAGAAGTGGCTACATTGGCGATTATAACTACAATCGTACCCGCGACAGACGAAATTAGGGCCAGCTTTGCTGCGCTAAGTTTTGACGGATCGCCCTGAGCAAGAAGAAATAAAACAGCAGTCACAATCCACATTATAACCACTATATAACCTACAGCAGCTACTACCGCACTCATAGCAGCTGAAGCCATACTCGCAAGAGTTGCTGCTTGTGTTAAAATTGGCGAAACTATCCCCAATAAGATTAAAAATAATATTTTTTTATTCATAAAAATAATTTTAGCTACGTTAATTAATCCTACTTAATCTCTGGTAAAAAAATTTAACGTATTTTCTTGCCAAAGACCTCTGGCAGGATTATTTTATTTAAAGGCTATGAGCCACCCGCCATTAAACCCATTACTATAGCAAGTATCGAGTAGGCTAAAATTCCTACGACTATTCCAGCCAGCCCCCAAATAACAGCTGATTTCGCTGCCTGAAGCTTTTCCGGCTGTCCTTGTGCCGTTAATAATAAAATGCCGGCTACCACGAAACAGATTACAACTATGCCCGTAAATATAATCCAAACGGCGCTCTCGGCACTTTTCAGTATACCAGCCAGACTATACGGCGAAGCAGGACGATATAGCTGTGCAAAAGCTAAACTTGGAAGAATCACAGCACTCAATAAAATTGAAAACAATGTTTTCCTATTTTTCATAAACTCGTTTTTGGGTTTTACCCCGCTTTTTTGGGGCGGGGTAAAACCCAAATGTATGTAAAATAATTGCTTATGGATTACGACCCCCCCGTCATTACTGTAGTGACTATGGCGATTATCGAATAGGCCAAGATTCCAACTACAACTCCGGCTATTCCCCAAATAAAGGCTGACCTTGCAGATTGGACTTTTTCAGGCTGTCCTCCTGCTGTCAAGAACAAAATACCGGCTACTACGAAACATATTACAGCTATTGCTCCAAAAACTATCCAAAGAGCATGCTCGATGTAAGTTACCAACTGGGTTAAGCTGCCAATGTTTGTTACTGACGGTTGTGCAAATGCCAATACCGGCAAAAGCAAAGCGACAGATGAAGCTAATGCTAATTTAATTTTTGTCATTGTTTCTTAAATTATTTATTTTATATTTCTGCTATTACTAATTTGCCGACCTTTATTAAAATTTTAAAGAAATTTTTGGTAAATCTAAAGCTACAAGAGAAGCCTGGTATATAAAATCTTGCCCATCGCCCTCCCCAGGAGAATCCGTAGCTGATTGTATCCAAGAGACTATTGCTGCAGCTGACAACCCTACAACCATACCGATTATAGCCCATGTCAATGTTTTTTTTGCCACTCCCATCCTTTCTGTGCTCCCAGCTGAAGTTACATAAAATATACCGGCCACTATAAGCATTATTGTTCCCACCCCGGCGACGAGGTCTCCAACGGTGCCTGCCATCTTCATCAAAAGGCTGGAAAAATCGCCGGTAGAACCTAAAGGATTTGTAATCCCCTGTCCAAAAACAAGGCTACTTGCGCCGAATAATCCAAGGGACACAATCGAATAAACTATTTTTTTATTCATATTATACAAATTACTCAAGCAATTTCTATAATTCTAATGTTGAGTACATTATACCAGAAAAACAAACTTAAAGGTGTGGATAACTCCGAGGGCATAACAATACCCGAGGACCCAGCACTTATTTTATAATCGAATCTATAATTCTTTTTCTTAAATGTGTCCTCGATTGCCCATAGTCTTTTAACTTTTGCTCTCTTCTCCTGGCGTCACTTTCAGATTGGTACGCTTCGTAATATATTAAACTCCAATTCTTATTTTCTGTTCTATGCTCTTTCATTCTTCTTACTAAATCGCCCGTATAGCCGTAGTAAAAATCTTTTTTTATCAAATCTTGTATACAATAAACGTAATACATAGAATTATAAAATAAGTGCTGGGTTTCGCTTCTATGAAGCTCAATCCTTGAGGCAAGCTCCAGATGCAACCTTGTCGCCTTCCTCCAATCTCATTATTCTGACTCCTTGTGTCGCACGGCCGAGCAAGGATATTGATTTTACGCTGGTTCTGATAACCTGGCCCTTCCTGGAAATAACAATCAAATCTTCCTCTTCAATTGCATCTTCTATAATAGAAGACATAATAACCGGACCGGTCTTGCTTGTAATCTTTGCTGTCTTTATTCCGGATCCTCCCCTGCCCTGAACCTTATATTGGCCAATGTCAGTTCTCTTACCATATCCGTTTTCCATAACAATCAGGAAATATTGTTTTATCGGTTTTTTTGCTGCCTCATCTATCGGAGGATTATTTTTTATAACATCCATGCCTATAATCTCGTCTCCGCCTTTCAAACGTATTCCTTTAACTCCCGCGGCAGACCTTCCCATAGGCCTTATGTCTTTTTCTTTAAATCTTATTGCAATTCCATTTTTAGTAGCCAAAACTATATCATCTTCACCCGTTGTTTTAACAACCTTCCTTAGCATATCGCCCTTTTCCAGTTTTATGGCTATAATTCCGGATTTTCTGACGTTTTCAAATTCTTCTAAGGCCGTCTTTTTGATTCTGCCGTTTTTGGTTATCATTACCAAATATTTATCTTTTGGCTTATCCCCTTCCTTTGCTCCGGGAACCGCTTTTTCCATCGGGACCAAAGACAAAACCTTTTCCTCCTGAGATAATTCAAGGAAATTCAAAAGACCTCTTCCTCTGGCCACTCTTGTGCCTTCGGGAATTTCATAAACCTGAGTTTGAAAAACTTTTCCCGTATCTGTAAAGAACATCAGGTTGTCGTGCGTTGAAGCGGTCAAAAAGTGCTCAACAATGTCATCCTGCATTGTTTTCATTCCCATTATTCCTTTGCCGCCGCGCTTCTGAATTTTATATGTTGCCGGATTTATTCTCTTTATATATCCGCCGGTTGTTAAAGTGACAATAGTTTCTTCCAGCGGGACCAAATCAACCTCGGTAATTTCTCCCAATTTTCCTTTTACAACCTTTGTTCTTCTCTTGTCCCCAAACCTTTCCTTTAATTCAAGAAACTCTTTTTTAATAATAGCCTTTAACCTTTCGGGACTCTTTAAAATTGCCAGCAAATCTTTTATCATTTCCAAGATAGCCTTCAATTCGTCCTCGATTTTTTTCCTTTCTAATCCGGCCAAGGTCTGCAATCTCATTTCCAAGATAGCAATTGCCTGTCTTTCGCTTAATTTAAATTTCTTAATTAAGTTGGTTCTGGCTTCTTCCCTGTCAGCAGATTTTTTAATTGTGGCGATTACGTCGTCTATGTTCTTTAAAGCAATCATCAAGCCCTCTAATATATGAGCTCTGTCTTTGGCTTTTTCCAATTCAAACTGTGTTCTGCGGGTTATAACTTCTTCTCTGTGTTTAATAAAATATTTTAAAACATCAGACAAAGACAATATTTCCGGCTGGATTCCATCAACTAATGCCAACAGGTTTAAGTGGAAAGTTTTTTGAAGGTTTGTAAACTTATATAACCTGTTTAAAATTCTTTGTGGCTGAAAACCTCTTTTTACATCAATAACAATTCTCATTCCTTCCCTGTCGGACAAATCTCTGATATCTTTTATTCCTTCAACTTTCTTTTCGGAAACTAATTCCGCCATTTGTTCAACTAAGCTGGACTTTAAAACCTGATAAGGAATTTCTGTTATTATAATCTGCTCGGCTCCGTCTTTTTTCTCAACAACATCGGCTTTTCCGCGCATCAAAATAGAGCCCTTACCCTGAGAGTAAGCGGAAATAACTTCTTTTTGGTCATAGATTATACCACCTGTAGGAAAGTCGGGGCCCTGGATAAATTCGAATAAATCTTCTGTTTCCGCCTTCGGATGATCCAACATATGGACCAAGGCATCCATCACCTCTGTTAAATTATGAGGAGGAATATTTGTAGCCATTCCGACGGCAATACCCAAAGATCCGTTTAAAAGCAATTGTGGGAAAGGCGAAGGCAAAACTGTCGGTTCTTTTGTCGTGCCGTCATAGTTATCAATAAAGTTAACCGTCCCCTTATCAATATCATTCAACATTTCATCTCCAACTTTTGCCAATCTGCATTCTGTATAACGGGCTGCGGCCGCGCCGTCTCCGTCAATACTGCCGAAGTTTCCTTGTCCGTCAACCAAGGTGTAGCGCATGTTAAAATCTTGCGCCATGCGGACCAAGCTCTCATAAACCGCCGTGTCTCCATGAGGGTGATAGCTTTTCAAAACTTCTCCAACAACCGCCATAGATTTTCTGTGTTTTGTATTTGACCTTAATCCCGAGTCCATCATTGCATACAAAATCCTGCGGTGGACCGGTTTCAATCCGTCTCTAACATCAGGAAGCGCACGAGCCACAATAACCGACATTGCATAATCAATGTATGATTCTTTAAGCTCTGTGACTATTTCCCTCTGAGTTACGTTTCCCCTAACGCTATCGGAATCTTTTCCGTCTTCTTGAGCTTTAGATCTTGATTTTTTATCTTCTGGTTCTTCTTTTTCTTCTGCCATAAACTTCTAAATTAAATATTTTCTATTTGTTTGTTGGAGTCGTCGTCTGCAAAAGATCCAACGCCGGCATATTAATATTAGCTTTCGGTAAATTTATTGATTTTATGGATTCTCCAATTTTAGAAACATTGCTTATTGCCTCCTTGACCCAAAAATATCCCATAGTAACCGCTAAAATTACGACGATGCCCCACAAAATAATCTTTTTCTTCCTTTCAGAATAATTTTGCAGCTTCGTTAAAAACCCTCTAATTTTTCCCGCTAAATCCATCATTATGGTTGCAAAACTACTATTTCCATTCCGTCTTTCGGCAAAGTGGTTACCTTAACTGTAAATTTATCCTGTGGCACTATCGAATTCTTTCCCATAGTCTTTAAGAATTTGGCTACATCATCAAGCTCATCTTTTAATTTCGGTAAAGCATAATGCATCGGGATTACAACCTTAGGCTCAATCTGGGAAATGACTTTTTGCGCCTCAGCCGAAGAAATTGTATACTTTCCGCCCACAGGGATCATCAGCACATCAACCCTGTCTATTTTTTCCAATTGTTCATCCGTCAGTTGTTTCTGTCCCAAGTCTCCTAAATGGCAAAATCTCATCTCTTCCGCCTCAAATACATAAATTGTGTTTCGGCCTCTCTCCTTTCCCTCTTTGTCATCATGGAAAGAAGGTATCCCCTGTATAAAAACTTCCTTAACCTCGTACTCTCCGGGTCCGTCTATAACAAACGGCGTGCCTTTTACATCTTTTATATTATTGTGATCGTGGTGATTGTGTGTAACCAATAAAATATCGGCCGAAAGGTTTGGAAGCTTTAAGCCCATTGCATCATCATATGGATCAATCACAATATCTGCTGCGTGATCTCTTGAGTTAGAAACTGAAATTTGAAAACAAGATTGTCCTGCCCACGTTATCTTAGCCATAAATTCATTTCTTAAAATATTATATTTTGTTATTTTACCACAAGCCACTTTGTGCTTCAAGGGGTGCGAAACACAATTAAAACCAGTTTAGCGTAGCGAATTAGGGCAAGATTCAAGGCGTGAGGAGCGAGCCTAATGCCTCTGCGCATTGTTCTCGACGAGCAACGAAGAAGATTGCCCTAATTCGCTACGCCCTTCGGGAAGCCAAAAAATTGCTGATTTCTGCGTTGCGCCTTCGTCGGCGTATCCAGAGGATACAACCTCCTCGTCGCAACTTGAACTCATCTAATTTTTTGGCTTCTAAAACTGGTTTTAATTGTGTTTCGCACCCCAGTGTTGCAAAATCTAGAATATGCTGTATATTAAATATATTAATCATTAACACTGCTGGCCTGCAGCAGAACCTTCTTATATAAGGAGGAAGAAAAATAAACAGGTATTTTTTAGTGGTTTTAAAACCATTTATCAACATGATATCAAAAGATACAGTCAAAAAAGTAGTGGACACAACCGCTCCCCTTTCGATCGGTGCAACCGTTGAAGGAAAAGTTGTTGCCAGAGACCGATCCTCCCTTTTCATCGATTTGGGAATTTTGGGAACAGGCATTATATATGGAAGAGAATTTTACGCCGTCAAAGATGTAGTAAAAAATCTTGAAATAGGCGATAAAGTTTTTGCCAAAATAGTTGAATTAGAAAATGACGAAGGTTATAGAGAGCTTTCCTTAAGAGATGCCACAAAAGAAATCAGCTGGCAGAGATTAAGAGATTTAAGAGACAGCGGCACAATAGTGACCGTAAGAGTAACCGGCGTGAACAAGGGCGGGTTGTTAACAACCTTAGACGGCATACAAGCCTTCTTGCCTGTTTCACAATTGGCCCCGGAGCACTATCCTCGGGTAGCTGATGCAGACAAGCAAAAGATCTTAAAAGAATTACAGAAATTCATCGGCAAAACTTTAGAAGTAAAAATTCTTGATTTATTGGCCGAAGAGAACAAATTAATTTTGTCTGAAAAAGCAAAGTCGGAGGAGAAGACAAAAGAAGTTTTGAAAAACTACAAAAAAGGAGATGTCATTGAAGGAGAAATTACCGGTATCGCTGATTTTGGAGCTTTCATAAAGTTCCCTGTATCAGCAGAAGGCAAACCTGAAGAAGATGGCATCGAAGGATTAATCCATATTTCCGAGTTAGATTGGCAATTGGTTGAAAATCCTACCGAAGTTGTAAAAGTTGGCGAAGTTGTCAAAGCACAAATCATCAACATCAACAACAACCAAGTTTTCCTTTCTTTGAAAGCTCTCAAACAAAATCCTTGGGAAGAAATTGAAAAGAAATACAAAAAAGGAGACTTGATAAAAGGCAAGGTAACTAAGTTTTCAACTTTTGGAGCATTTATAGAAATAATGCCTAAAATAAGAGGACTTTGCCACA